>OGFF01000702.1_pt1 | contig 43761 bp, 35 predicted proteins | sample 1570751 | NCBI WGS metagenome assembly OGFF01 (sample SAMEA2581951, study PRJEB24529) | metagenome | biome: Human gut stool | place: China | collected 2011 | reverse complement strand
GTCTTCTCATAATAGCAATTATCATCACCTTTGAAGATGACGGAATCACCTTTATCTTTTTTGATTTTACCTTGTTTTATCAGGCTTTGCTTTTCTGCGCGGATACGTTCAAGCAAAACGGAGGCAGGCTCGTCGGCAGGATCTTGCGGAACGAGTTTACCCTGAATTGCTAATTGAAGTATGGATTTTCTTAATTGTTCAGCCTTCATTTTTACCACCCAAAAGCGCCATAATTTCACCGAGAACTCTATCAATATCAGCATCCAAACTGGCACGCTTTTCGCGGTAATTATTGATTAAGTCTTGCGGTGCGAGAATTTCTTCTTCTTCGTGCGGATAGCCGCAAAGGTCGATATTATAATTGTTATCCACAATTTCCTGCAAAGTATATTTCTTTGCTTTTGGCGCGTCGTCAACGATAATTTCTTCACGGTTGTTCCACCAATCCATAGCAGGCTGGAAGTGTTCCAACTTCATAGGCTTGGTTTTGGAAAAGTTTTTATACCCTTCGGGCATATCAAGGCGATAGAACCACGTTTCCTTCGTCCCGCCGGTTTTATCGAAGAATAAAATATTCGTAGTAATAGATGTGTACGGCGCAAAAACACTATGCGGCATACGAATTACCGTATGGAGATTAAATTCCGACAGCAGTTTCTTTTTGATAGCGACTTTTGCGTTATCCGTACCAAACAAAAAACCGTCGGGAAGAATAACCGCCGCCCGTCCGTTATCTTTCAAGCGATACATAATGACAGACATAAACAAATCAGCCGTTTCGCTGCTTGCCAAATCGGACGGAAAATGATTTTTAACATCTGCCTTTTCATTTCCACCATAAGGAGGGTTCATAAGAACCACTTCAAATTTGTCTTTATCCGTGTAGTCCAGAACGTCGCGAAGGAGCGAATTATCGTGATAAATTCTCGGCATATCGATATCGTGCAACAAAAGATTTGTTACACAAAGCATATACGGAAACTGTTTCTTTTCGATACCGTAAACGGAATTTTCATAGGCTTCTACGTCATCGGTAGAAGTTTTCTTTTTGTCCAATTCTTTCAGCCAACTGATTAAAAATCCGCCTGTGCCGCAAGCAAAGTCCGCAACGTGTTCGCCGATTTGCGGGTTTATCATTTTTGCCATAAAATCAGTAACGGCACGGGGAGTGTAAAATTCACCCGAAGCGCCTGCGCTTTGCAATTCACGCAAAATCGTTTCGTAAATTTCTCCGAATGCGTGGCTTTCGTTGTAATCGCTCAAATCCAATTCGTCGATAACGCTGATGACCTGACGGAGCAAAACACCGTCCTTCATATAGTTGTTCGCATCTTCAAAGGTGGTTCTTACGATTGCTTTCTTTATCGGGGTATCGGTTGATATTTCGATACCTTTAATAATGACTTCGCCGTCTGAATTTTTGACGTCTTTTCCCTTTAACACGAGGAATAATTTATTATTGACGAAATCAAGGAGCGCGTCGCCGGTTAAACCTTTTCCGCTTTCGTCGTGTGCCCAATTACGCCAACGGCATTGATCGGGAATAATGGATTCATAATTATCTTCGTCCATTTCCCAGTCATTCTCTTTGCTGTCGTATACTTTCAAAAACAACATCCAGGCAATCTGTTCTATTCTTTGCGCGTCGCCATTGATACCCGCGTCATTGCGCATAATATCTCTTACTCTTTTGACAAATCCAGATACGTTACTCATTTGTTATGCTACCGCCTTGTAAATTTCTTGTTTTAATAGTCTGACTGCTTCGAGATAACCTTCTTTGCCGCCGAAAAGTTGAGCGATTTTTGAAGGTTTACCGAACTTAGTGAAAGGATCAAGTTTCAGCACGTCGGTATCTTCGATTTCGTATATACTGCTGTCGGCATACTTATCGAGAAGCGCATTCAAAACTTCTCGCGCTGCTTCGCCATATTTACCGAAAACATTGCGTTTTTTAACGTTTTCAGCACGTTCTTTCCTTGTGAGCGGCTTTTGATTGTAAGCAACGTGGCAAATAAAATCGAAATCATCCACGTCGGACATATTTTCGTCCGCTTTTACTTGGTCAAGGTCAATGCCTTTTTGCAAGAATAACTCGTAAATTTTTTCTTTCTTTTCTTCCGCGCTCCACGACGAGATGAAATCGCTTAACGTTGCAAATTCGCCGAAAATATTTGCTTTGGTGTAGTCGATAATACTTTCCTGTCGCAACAGTTTTCCGTCTACGTCGTAAATAGACACGACTTTTTGCAAGACCTGAACTCTGCAACCGCGATTATCGACAACCCATTTATGTTTTGGCGGTATAGGCGGAGTCGGCGGAGTATCTATTACTGTTCCGCCCGGCGGATCAGATGGAGTAACGTGTACAAAATTTTCATCTTGTTCTACAGGGCCGTCCCAATCGGGATCGGCAAACAGTCTTGTAACGCCGCGGAAATCCATTATCATAAAATGCGTCTTTCCGTCTTGCTCTCTGATTCGTGTGCCACGACCGATAATTTGCTTGAATTCCGTCATAGAGTTAATCATTTCATCTAAAACAATCAACTTTACCATTTTACAGTCGGCGCCGGTCGAAAGCAATTTTGAAGTCGTTGCAATTACGGGATACTTTGCCGAAACAGAGATAAAATAGTCCAGTTTGCTTTTGCCGTAATCGTCGCTGCCCGTAATGCGCACTACATAATCGGAATTTTTTGCAATCATATCGGCATTACATTTTGTGAGAGCAACGCGCATACGCTCGGCGGCATCTTCAGTGGCACAGAAAACGATAGTCTTCGCCATACGATCGGTTGCTTTGAGATAATTCGTAACTTCTCGCGCAACCATATCGATTCTGTCCTGAATGATAATTTTATAGTCGAAATCGCTGTTGTTGTAAATACGGTCTTCTATTTCATATCCGTAAATATCGACTTGTCCTTTTCTCGGTCTCCAACCGTCGCCGATATCGGATTTTACATTAATAACCTTGAACGGCGCAAGAAATCCGTCGGCAATGCCTTCTTTAAGGCTATAAATATAAACAGGTTCGCCAAAATAGTCGATATTGGAAATCGACTGCGTTTCTTTCGGCGTGGCGGTCATACCGATTTGTGTGGAGGAAGAAAAGTATTCCAAAATTTTACGCCAACGGCTATTTTCTTTTGCCGAGCCACGATGACACTCGTCAACGATAATCAAATCGAAGAAGTCTTCATCAAAAAGTTTGCTGTACCTTGCAAGCACTTCTTCGTCGCTTTCGTCATCATCTTCTTTTTTGTTGCCTGCGAGTTGCTGATACAGCGAAAAATAGACCTGATACGATGCTATTGTCGTGCGGTCGTCCTTAAGAAAATTGATTTTATGTATTACTTTTTCCAACGGTTTGAAATCGCCGCCGATTGTCTGGTCGATAAGATTGTTTCTATCAGCAAGATAAAGTATTTTTTGTTTCGCGCCTGTTTGTAAAAGACGATATACAATCTGAAAAGCGGTGTATGTTTTACCTGTGCCGGTAGCCATAACGAGCAATAGACGATTTTTGCCTTTTGCGATTGCGTCCAACGTACGATTTACGGCGTTTCTTTGGTAATATCTCGGAGGATATGTCGTCTGACTTGTATAGAACGGTTGATTGATAAATGACAATTCCGTCTTTGACAACCCGCTACCGTCGTTTATTTCGGCATTGTATCTTGCGTATAATTCATCGGGAGTAGGAAATTCTTCAAGAGAAATTTCTCTTTCAACGCCGGTTAAAAAATCAAATTCCTGAAAACCGTCGCCGTTGGAACTGTAAGCAAATTTTACGTCGAGCATTTCAGCATATAATTTTGCCTGTTGCATACCGAAAGAAACGCTGTGGTTATTATCCTTTGCTTCCACCACGGCAAGCGGGTTTGCACTATTAAGATACAAAATGTAATCGGCTTTTTTCGGTGCTTCTCTGGAAGCGATATTACCTTTAAGGTTGATTCGTCCGTCGGTAATTTTTGTTTCCATCGTGATTTTACCGTCCCAGCCTTTTGCCTTTATCGCCGGTGTGATGAAGTTTAATTTTATATCTTCTTCGGTCATTTGCTTTTTATCTAAAATGCTCATTTACTCCTCCTTGCATCGCGATGTTCCGATAATTTTTTATTATCGGAAGTTTGCAGGTAAAAAAATCATCGTCTTATCGGTGTTATTGCAACAGCCTCTTTGGTTTCAATTTGTCTTTTCTTGTCATACGAGTTGACTACTATAAATTCTACATAATCGTCGATTTTAAGTAAATCGGATTTGCCAAAGAAATTTTTAAATTGAAAGTAATATGATTGATCTGCTTGTATAAAGCCGCCCTTGCCGTTAAATAACTTGATAACTTTTCCTCGTTTACTACCAGAAATCTGATATAACTTTTGAATCCACTTCTTTCTTATATCTTTGGAAGCAACTTCTTTTTCTTCTGTAATTTTTCCTTGGAGACTATATGCAACCGACCAGTCATTATTCTGTCTGATTTGTCGGGCGTAATTATAGTTATCCTGAGCAAAGGATTTATCACCAATTTCGGTAAGCAGATCACCAATTGATTCAATCAACGACACTTTCATCCGTTCAGGATCTTTTGTGCATACCGCACGCAACATGTATGTAAGAGCTTCGTCAAGATTATTCAGTTGTAAATAGTATTTTCCTATTTCATAAAGTAAAAACCATTTATCGCTTATAATAGTAAGTTTTTCAAGCTTACTAATAGCATCATCAATTTGTCCTAATTCGCCCAAGGATTTTGAAATTTTTCTTGAAAACCATATATCATTATCATAATGAAAACTTTCAAGCGTTTCCATTGCTTCATTGCAGCATATAATACAGTCTTCGTATCGTTTTGCATCAAGTAAAAAATCAGACTTCAATGTGTAATAATCTTCTTTAAGAGATGCAAATTCTCTTGTTTTCCCATATGAATCTGTATAACTTTTAGCCTCAGACGACAATTCGGAAAGGGAAATCAAACTTAGTATTTCTAAGCCTTCCGCTGCTATTATTTTTCCCTTTTGCTTATTTAATTGTTTAAGCACCGTTAGTGCACAATACGGAAATGATGGCTTTGTTGCCTTTGTGTCTTTAAGTAAATCATATAACCGGGTCAATTTACCAAATACCATTTCTGAATATTTATAGTCAGGTTGCTTTATAGTTTTTACATATTTGTCATTTATAATCCAAGCATACAGATTCTCTATGTATAAAAATGCCTGACTTTGGGTTTTAACAATTTCTGTATCTTTGAATTCTGAATAGACATCTTCACATACCTGTTCAGCCTCGTCAAGCCTGTTAAGCTTTTTAAGACAATTCGCGTATTGCTGAACATCCCATAAATCATGAGTTTCCGGAAATGCATCAAACAATTCTTTACATAAAGGCAGCGCTTTCTCGTATTCGACGGAAGTAGGTGCTCCTTCTCTTAAAAGCTTTTTGGTTGTATTTCTAATTTCGTAAAGTTCCATAATTGATTCCTTTACAACTTTTTGTTGTCGATACTATATCCTTGATTTGAAAGTTCTTTTACCAAGTTTACCGTAACTTCATCAACTTTATTGCTAAATGGAATATATACTAAGCCCTGAATATCTGACGGTTTTTCAAAGTCTCTATCTTCTTTTAACAGTATTGCGACCTTATCTCTGCCTAATTTGGATAGAAACATTCCCAATTCTAATACAACATTTTGCCTTACTCTTTTTTTATTTGTTGTTTCGGACATTGATTTTCCCTCATCATCAGGGGTCGCCAATACAATAGCATATTGAACTTCTTTTGAGTATTCCTCTAATTTTTCAATAATGGTTTGTCCTGCGGATATTTGTTGGTCAAGAATGATAGGTTCAAGATCCCAACGGCGAAGCATAGCTTCCAATTGCGTTTTAGCTATATCATCGTGCCCGTAAACAACGAATATCTTACGCTTTTTGGTCGCTTGAACTTTTCCATCAAGCAAATCTTTTACTTCTTGCACATTTTTTCCCTGAACATTATGATTGCCATTGTTAAAACAGTTAATTATCGCCCCATTGTTTAACTTTAGACATATTCCGTTTGATTTTGTATCCTCGCTAACAACGGTGTATTTCTTGTCGATAATACTTAAAATTTGTTCTTTTGTCATCATAACTCTCCTTATTTTTTTATTTAAATATTTCTATTTTAGTTTTTGTCTACCCACATTCTACAAACAGCTAAAACAAAATGCCTGAATTATTTATCATTCTAAAATACATTTTTCATCAATGATATAATCCTATACTGTTGAACATCGAAACAAATCAGTCAACTTGCTCGTAATAATAAGAGTAGTCGATTCCTTTCATAAAAATTTCGCGGTTGTTTATATCGTCGGTTAATGCGCCTTTTATAAGGTTGTAAATGTGCGAGGAATCTACAGGGCTTTCTTGCATTGCTATAAGGTATTCCTTCTTATCGATTTTACTCCAATCGGTACATTTTTTAAGATTCTTTTTCAGAATCAAATCCAACCAGATACGAGTACTTCGACCGTTTCCTTCCATAAACGGATGAGCGACGTTCATTTCAACGTACTTCTTTACTATGTCTTCAAGCGTATCTTCTGGCATTTTTTCGATCAACTGCAAATTATCTTGTAAAAACATAGCGGGAGCAAACGCAAAGCCGCCTTTTGCAATATTAAGCGTTCGGATTTGCCCCGCAAAATCATATAAGCCGCCGAACAAATACGCGTGAATTTGTTGCAAGCCTTTAATTGTCCCGATTTCGATGGCGTCTATAAAAGAACTATCAAACAAAGCGTATGCCTTTTGCTTGCTTTTGCCGTCAATCGTATCGTCCGACCGCGTAAACCAGCCGATAAACTCTGCGCCGACCTTGCTCGGAAACTCTGCGGCAAGTTTAATAACTCCGTCGGAATCCAATGCGTCCGACATATACTTTTTCCCGTCGGCGGCAGTTAATTTCAGTTGGGTAGTGGCACTAACCAACTCGCTATTTTCTTTTTTCAGTTTGGTTTTCAGATATTTCCAATAGTTGCGGCATTTTTCGTAATTATTTTCTTTTCTGATTGCCCCGATAATATCAAGAACGCTGAAATACCACTTGTCGTTTTTATCGTTCCAAGCGGCGCGCACTTCTTTATCGTTAAAAAATCTGATTGATATTTTCATACAATCCCCCTACATTGACATTGACTACAAAGCCACAATCAACAGTTTTTTATTTATAAGCAATTATTTTTCGATTTTCTCTTCAAATTTAATTCCTTTACTTTCGCAAAAAGCGTAGAATTTGCCTTGCGAAACAATTTGTGGTTCGCGATTATCCTTTTCCCATCGGCAAATTGTTGCATAGGATACGCCGAGTTCTTTAGCCAACGCCTCCTGCGTTAAAAGAAGTTTCATTCTCGCATATTTTACTTTTTCGGAAAATTTCATTTCACACCTCATTGTTCGTCCGAGCCGTCGGTTAATTTCAGCGTATCTTCTACCAAGACTTTCATCTGACGAATTGCCGCTTTATTCAGTTCGATAAGCCTCTCTTGTTGGCTTACGCCGTTATCTATCAAATACGCATTCAGGTTTTCGAGGTTGGAAAGGCATACGAGTTGCGAAACTTCCGCATAATCGCGCATATTGCCTTTTTTATCGGGATTTTGCTCTCGCCACTGCTTTGCGGTCATACCGAAAAGCGCAACGTTCAAAACGTCGGCTTCGCTTGCGTAAACGAACGACGCTTGTTCTTTCGTAATTTCAAGCGGAATGATAATATTGTCTTTGATAGCGTCGGTATGTATGCGGTAATTTATTTTTGCAAGTTCACGTTTAACCGTCCACCCTATTTGCTTTTGCTCGTCGGCTTTTAAGCGCTGGAATTCTTTTATGATATATAAATTGATTTCAGGCGAAATCCAGGACGCGAATTGCAGAGCAATATCCTTGTGTGCGTATGTGCCGCCGTTATATTTCCCGGCTTTGGAAATAATGCCGATGGCATTCACACCGTCGATCCATTTCTTCGGTGCCATTGTAAAATAGTTATGTCCGGCTTCGTTTTTAAACTGGTCGAATTCGACCATGTTAAAATTCGGGTTGTTCAGCCGTTCCCACAAGCCTATAAATTCTATTGTATCTTTTCTGCGCATCCAGTTTTTTACAACATCGGCAGGGGCTTCGGGATTTTTATATTTTGCAATATCCGTAAGAGAAAAATAATCGTTTTTGTTTATATGAATTTCCTGATCTAATACGGTAATTTCTTTGTTCTTCATTATCTTTGCGACCTTCTCATAAATTTTATTATATTATAACACATTTTGACAGAATAATCAAGAGGAAAACAGGTGATCTGAAATATATTTTCGGCTAATAAAAGAGAAGAGCCCGATGATAATTTCGGACTCTTTTACGAACTCGCTATTTGCTAATATTTGCTTTATTATTTCTGAATTCCCCACGAATATCTATCTAAAGAGTCTAACTTTTTGGGGCGCATTTCACTTTTGGGTGCATTTCTTAAACTTCCGAAGGTGCGGTTTCTCCATATTTTCGCAATAAAATACCGCTATAAAGCGTTTTCAATCTCATCGAAGTGATTTTCGATTATCTCCGCATAATCGTCGATAACTTGTATCGGTGATAGATTTTTAAATTTTTCTTTGTCGATATCAAGCACTTCGTTTATATTCTTCCATTCCAACACGTTCTTATCGCACGATATTTTACCGACAGAAAAGGCTCTGGAATAAACAACGATATTCAAACCGAAAGGATAGCCGATGTGCTCGATGTCTATAAGATGGTTATCCTTTTCGAAACAAAAAGACTCCTCTCCGTTTTTGAAAAAATACTTATACCTATACCCTTTATCCAATAAAAAATGAAATTTATTTTCAATGTATTTTTTACTGTTCTTTTCGTATTCGTTTTTTTTCTTAAAAATCCAAAAACACATTTCCTTATCCACGGTATTAAATGTTCTATATGTCACAGGATTGTTTCACGACGTCGTACAATAATTTGAGTTAAAAAGTCATTTATACTATAGAAATAAGTGCCTTTATCTTTTCCTTTTTGTACTTCTTCCCTCACTTCCTTATATAAGTCAGGATGTAGTCGCAAAGGAAAAGTTTTTTCTGAACTGTTGGAGTCTTTGTATTATTCATAAAAATTTGTCACCCTATGAATACATAATTTAATGGCGTGATGATAGCATAAATCACATAAAAAGTCAACCAGTTTTCGTAAATAAGTTCCTCAATACTCAATTCTAATAAGTTTCAAGTCCTACAGGAGGGTTCTTTTCGTTTGACAACTTCTAATAGTAATTTATGCTTTTTTTAGTCATAAAAAAAGACCGAGTAACGGTTGCTCCGCTACTCGGTCTACTAATTTATCAATAAAAATGTTCAATTATAGGCAAAAATGCCCTTAAAAATGCAAAAATGATGGTCTATAAGAAAAAGACTTATAAACCATCACACTTGCGTGTGTACGACAAAATCTCGTTTTTAAGGCAATTTTTGAGAGTGTGTCGGACTATAAGTATCTCGACAAACAGGAATTTATAAAGTCAATTTCATTTCGATTTCTGTTGCATTGATTTTTGCACTTTTCATACATTTCCCAGTAAGGACGAATCCACATTTTTCATAAAACCGTATAGCACGTTTGTTGTCTTTCAAAACCCATAGATATACTTCCGGATAAGTTGACAATTCCTTCAAGCCCGCTTGCATCAGTCTCAGTCCCACGCCCGTCCCATAGTATTCTGACAGAACGTATAATGCAAATATTTCTCCGGCATTTGTAGATTCCTCCCCACGATTTCCATAACCAACAAACCCAATTACAGTATTTCCGTCCATCGCAACAATCAAATTATCTCGCCAACTGAACGCCATACTTTCGCATTTCTTATAAGTTAATTTGTCAAGGTATTCCTGACTAACGAACCCGGAATAAGTCTCATGCCAGGATTTCCATTGAACATATGCTTTTCCTCTGATTTCTTCGTCCGTTTCCATTCTTTTTATGATGATACACATATGGTTTATCCTCAAATTTCGATTTGCATTTGCCTTATTATAGCATATTACATGGTGCTTTTCAACCAAAAAACGGCCTGCAAGAAAATACTTGCAGACCATCACACTTGGTGCCGTGTGGCATAATTTGTACGAACCTGTGTTAGAAGAAACAGCGGTTTTATCCGCCGTTTCTATCTCTTTTTCTGTTTTAATGACGTGTTCTTTCGTTAGTTTCAGGTGTTCGGGGCTATCTGTAAAGTTGTAGGTTATCACTATCTCATCGTCATATAATATCACTTCCCGTATAAACGCATTTACAAGTAGTTTCCGCACTTTTATATCGTCTGTGTTATCAAACACGAATTTACTTAAAAACATCTCTATATCGTCCGCAGTTAAGTATGTGTAACTGCGAGCTTTTTCTTTAAGGATTTCCACGTCGTATTGCGATATAAGATTTTCAAGTTCGGTCAGACGGCTTTTCGTTGTTTCGGTTATTATACCTTGCTCGATTGCCTTTACGATATTATTCTGCGCTTTCACTGCCTCGGCGCGTTTCTTTTCAATCAATTTCAAAGCCGTGTTGTCTGCGGTTTCTTTTTTATGTACGTTGTATATGCTTTGCGCAATCTTCTTGATATTGTTTACGCTCGATAACATTTGAGTCGTTGCGGTTATCACCGTATCTTCGATAAACTGTTTTTGCACTCTGCTCATATTGCATTTTGCACGCTTGCGACGTTTTGAAAGGCAAATATAGTAGTAATGAATAGCACCAGTATGAGAAGTTCCGCTTTCACCGCCCATTCTGTGCTTGCAATCTCCGCATATAAGTTTTCCCGAAAGGATATAGTCGAAAATCTCTTTTTTACGACTCGGCGCAAGTTTGTTTTCTTCGTTTATTGCGTTTACCTTATTCCAAAGTTTGTCCGATATGATTCTCGGAAAGATATTGTCGTATAATTCTCCTTGGTGTTCCACAACGCCGGTATATCTTTTGTTGTGCAGAATGAAATACAAATATTTGTGGTCTACGAGTTTTCCGTTCTTTCTGCGGTAGCCGCATTCCTTGAATTTGTCCGCAATGGCAACGGCTTTGTAACCCTGCGAATACATCAAAAACGCGTCTTCGACGATTTTACTTTCGTATTCGTTTACAACGTATTTTTTGTCAACGACGTCATAGCCAAAAATATCTTGTCCGCCCGTGGCTTTGCCTTTGCGCCAACTCTCTTTCAGTCCACGATTGACTTTTTGCGTAAGTTCTTCTGAAAAATATTGATTAAACCCTTCCAAAACGGTTTCCATCATACGACCTTCGGGACTGTCCGTAAGGTTTTCCATTGCAGAGAGAATTGTTACGCCGTTATCACGGAGCGTCTTTTTGTGTATTACCGATTCAAACTTGTTGCGAGAGAACCTATCAAGTTTGTAAACGATAAGGTACTGCCACTCTTTGCGACTGCTATCTTTCAGCATTTTTTGAAATGCGACACGGTTGTCGTTTGTTCCCGTCATAGCGCGGTCAATATAGGTATCGACTATGAGTATGTCGTTGTTTTGGGCATACTCTCGACACACACGAAGTTGACCTTCAATAGATTGTTCGGTTTGGCTATCGCTGGAATAACGGGCATAAATAATTGCTTTTTTCATTTTGGTTATTAACTCCTTTTAATTTTTTTTGTCTTTCGACGGAAACCGAATAATCCGATTTTGGCGAACACGGCAAGGAGACAGTAAAAAATATAGGGTGATTTCTTGCATCTTTATAGTCCTCACTATATTTTTTACCCTTGCGGTGGCTCGATTTGTGTTTGCACACATAAAAGTTGTCAGACCGAAATCGGATAGGCTTTCCGCGAGAAAGAAAAAATCGTCTTGTTTCTTCCTTGTCCACAAGACTACAAGCCAAAGTCGCAAGTTTTTTTGCGAGTTCGACCGAAATTTTCCAAAAAAATGAAAAAATTTACTCAAAGTCGCAAGAAAGTTGCGAGTTTGACCGCTATCCTTTGGGCAAAAAGGAGAAACGGCTATGAAAAAGCAATATAAAATAACCACAATCGGCACGCCGAACATTGAAAAGATGTCAACGGCGGAACAAAAATCGTTTTACAGCACTCTACTGTCTTTGATGACGGAATACTTCCACAATCACTCCGAAGCAAAAAGCACAAACGCTCCCGACTGCTCCGAAAATGCAAACGGCATAAACTCGGGGTAAAATGAAAGTCCACGCACGGCGGAGAAAAAGGCGAAAGATCGCCAAGCGGGTTAGCGGCGACTTCGCCTTCCGCCCGTGCTTTCATTGTCCGATTTAGATTTGTTTATTCGGACAGAGGCGTGGCTTGTCTTCGGCGAGGCGCAGCCGAGCCGACTTGTATCAAGACAAGCCACGCCTAATTGCCAACGTCGCAAAAACCTTGCGAGTTTGAAAGATTAGAAAATCAATTAAAAATCATAGGAGAATAAAAAATGAAATACATAGAATGGCTGAATATTTGGCTTAACAATTACATAAAACCAAGCGCAAAAGAACGCACTTATATCCGTTATGAACAACTCATACGCACGCACATTGCCCCGAAAATCGGCGATAAAGACGTAAACGACCTTACGCCTATCGTTTTACAGTCGTTTGTGACTGAATTATTAAATACAGGCAATTTGAAAACCGGCAAAGAGTTATCGGCTAACTTTGTAAATATGGTCATATCTGTTATTCAAAACTCATTGAAAACGGCGCATTTAGTAGGTATCGCAAACGAATATACCGCAAACAAAATAAAACGCCCCAGGACAAAGGAAAAGCAAGTTGAATGTTTTTCCTGTCAGGAGCAAAAGAAAATTGAAACTTATGTACTGAACAGCGGCAAAGACAAGTTGTTCGGAATTGTTTTATGCCTTTACACGGGTTTACGCATCGGCGAATTGCTCGCTTTAACGTGGGACGATATTGATTTCGGCAAAGGATTGCTTTTTGTTTCAAAAACGTGCCACGACGGAAACGACGGTAAAAATCATATACGCATTATAGACAGCCCAAAAACCGTTCATTCCCGCAGGGTAATACCGTTGCCGAAACAAATATTGTCCCTGCTAAAAGGTGTTAAAAAGCGTTCTGAATGTGAATATATCGTAGCCGATAGCGATAAGCCCGTGTTTGTGCGCTCGTATCAACGAACATTTGAATTTCTTCTGAAAAAACTGAATATTCCGCATAAAGGCTTTCACTCCTTACGCCATACGTTCGCTACCCGTGCAATGGAATGTGGAATGGACGTTAAAACTCTTTCGGAACTGTTAGGACATAAAAATGCAACGATTACGCTTAACCGATATGCCCATTCCTTGCTTGAACACAAGGTAGATATGATGAATAGATTGGGAAAGTTGTTATAAATCATAAACAAAAAGTGTGCATCAAACAGAATAATTGATGCACACTTTTTAATTATTATAGCAAATTTTCCTGCAAAAATCAAGGCTCGCAGGCGATATCATCTGTATTTTTTGTGCCATTCTTTAACTTTTGATGTTCGTTTTACTACAATGCGTGCGTGGAATATTCTGTTTGATGCTCATTTCGAATTAAAAAGGAGCATCAAATGTCAAAAGAAAAACTGTTGAATTCTTACAATCGCAAAAACGACGAATTTTATACTTTATATGATGATATTGCCTCGGAACTACCAAATTATAGAGAACAACTCAAAGGCAAACGGATAATTTGCCCTTGCGATTGGGACGAAAGTTTAATTGAAGAAATCGTATATAGCGATGGAGATTATGTTCCTGCAGCAACGTTGCTATCCAAGGGAGATACGATTAAGGATATCAATATACCGGCATCATTGAATAGAATTGAAAAAAGTCTTGATTTGGTTAAATGTAACTTTGTAAAGTTTCTTGTGGCTCATGCAGAAGCCTATGGGATAAAATCAATTAGTGTTAGCGGATATAACCCTGCTACGAATGAGGGGATCAGGTTCCAAGACATAGATTACACTAAATATGATGTTGTAGTAACAAATCCGCCATTTAGCCTATTTAGAGAATTTGTGGATACTATGTTTTCCAATAATATGAAATTTATAATTATTGGTCCACAGAATGCAATTACATACAAAGAAACCTTTGAATATATAAAAGACAATAGGCTATGGCTTGGATATCATCACCATTTGACGGGATTTATTTTACCAGATGGCACAATTCTTAAAAAAAATGATGCTCTGCCACGTTGTTGCTGTTGGTTCACAAATCTTGATGTAAAATATCGTCACGACAAACTTATTTTAACCGAAAACTATACGCCCGAACGTTTTCCAAGATATTACAATTACAATGGTATTGATGTAAACGAAACAAAATCAATTCCTTATGATTTTTCTGGGTATATGGGCGTTCCAATTACTTTTTTGCAAAAATATAACCCGGAACAATTTGAGATAATTGGTAAAGGCGTTCAAGTAGAGAAAACAAAAAGATTTAAGGGTGACAAAGCAACCCTTTGGATCGAAAAAGACGGTAAACCATATAAAGCACCATTCGAAAGGATTATTATTAGAAACAAGGATGTGTACATAAATGAAAATTAAAGAACTATATGAAAAAATACGTGATGGAATAATAATCAGTGATATAGAATTGCAAAGAGAAATTATTTATAATACAGAAAAACAGGTTTTAGTAATCGACAGTATTATAAATAATGTTCCACTGCCTGCTTTTTATTTGTGGCAAAATGAAAATGGTAAGTTGGAGGTATTAGATGGGAAACAACGTATTGAAGCCATAAGAAAGTTTATTGAAAATGATTTGGAATATAATGGAAAGATCTGGAAGCAAAGCGCAGAAATTCATGAAATTTTTAATATGACGGAATTATCCGTAATTATTTGTAGTGGTGATGAGCAATTAAAAAGAAAGATCTTCAACAGAATAAATACACTCGGTGTACCGCTTTCCCCTTATGAAGTGTTAAACGGCTTGTATAACGGAGAATATCTTCGTGGGTTATCAAGTTATGTTTCTGCCGATAAAGACGCATTAAAAGTCTTTGGAACCAACAGTCGCGGTAAGAACCAAATGAAAGCATTAAAGTTTTTATGTATTCTAAAAGAAGTAAAAGACATAAACGATTATGTGGAAGAAAATCAAAATTTAACATTTGCAAATGACCAAAGACTTTTAATGAAGTATATCAAATTTGTCAGAGATGTCTTTGATGAATATGGACAAATAGATATATATTTTTCACTGGCAATAAAATATTTGAAAGACTATACCATTTGGAAAGAAAATAAGCAGGAAATCAACCTTCGTGTTAAGAGATATCTAAAAAGCGACGATTCAAAGTTTACAGACAAACGTAAAGAAATTGAGGATATAATTCAAGCTGTTGTTAATGGGATTAGCGTTGACGAAAAACGGTTATTTACTATTGATGACAAGAAAAACTACTTATCAACTCGAAACTGCGAAAACGGAAAATATCAATGTGAAATATGCCACAAATGGTTCTATCCCGAAGAATTACAAATGGATCACATTGAGGCTTGGTCAAAAGGCGGTAGGACTGTTTTATCAAATGCGCAAGTTTTATGCGCCCCGTGTAACAGAAAAAAATCAAATTTTTGATTTACATACAAACACATTCTTATTAGCCCGACCGAACAAGTCGGGCTACATTTATGCACTAACTTGATATTTACCATTTATTTGGTTTATTATGGCTTCATCGTCATTGATTTTTAACTGTGTTTGTGGTATAATTATTTTGATAAAAAAATTATGATTTTCAATGGAGGTAAAATTATGGCTCCCGGAATGAAAACACATTCGGATTCTTCATTTGACGAATCGAAAGAAATTTCTATTTTAAAAACGCTATTAGAAAGCAAGAATAGCATAAAAACTTTTTTCGGGGAGAATGAAAAGACACCTAATCACGACGGATTTTTTGAGTTGGTAAACACGGATACCAAGCAACCTAAAAAGCAGTTTATTGTTCAAATTAAAAAAACAAATGCTTTAAAATTAAACAAAGATGGAAGTTATAGTTATTCGTTCGATACTCCCTTTTTGTTTTACGTCAAAGAAAAAGTTACAGAAAGTCCAGCCATTGTTTTTATTGTTGAATTAAATACTAAAAAGTGTTTTTATAAATACCTGTCAGATAATTATCTAATGCATTTAAATTTTGAAGATAAAGACCATATTACTTTAAGATTAAATGATTGCGATCAAATTACTGATATTGATATTTTTTATAATGAATTGCTAAAAATAGCGAATGAACGAAATGCCAAATTTATAAATAAGACTCCTCAACAAATTGAAGAAATAAGATTAGCCGTTGAATGGCTTAATAAAGCCATGGAAGATATTCCTTTTTTAAAAGAGTTAATACCTAATTTTTGGCGTTTTGGAATAGCGTCTTCAGTTGGATTACCTCTTAAAATTTCGACCGTAGGAAGCGAACCATATGAACTATCAAATGGACAAAATGCGAATGCGTTTGGTCTCTATTTGCAATGTAAAGACGAACTGGATTGTGGTGTTCAAGAATTCATGCAACAACATTATTTAAAACCGACATTTGATTTTACCAACACAATCACTCCTATGAAATATGTGCAAGATGTATTTATTGCATTGATGGAAGATTATTTTAATTTAGGTATAATTAATCCTCAATATTTATCGGACATGGTATTAAACGAAATAGTGTTTGGTATGTTGGACAAAATGGCATATACGGAAAACTATGTTTTAAGTAAACCTAATGCTGTAAAAACATACTATAAAGATGAAGAAACTGTTGAAACAGCAAAAAACAATTTGCTCAAATTCTTTTCGTACTTTGTGCATATCGTCAATGATAGTATTGCGGATGAAGATATCGGGAAAAAACAAGCGTTTTTAAATGCATTGAGTAGGACTCCTTTTAATAATTCGGGTGCTGATTTAATTCAAGCCATTTCGACTTTTGCTGGATGTGACTTCAAGTTTTGGAACGGAAAATATTATCCTTTTGACGTGCTTTTAAATAATCTTGGATTGTTTAAAAGAGAATACACGTTATTTTGTCTTGCAATCGCGGAACTTGAAAAACGAAAGATTTCAAAAGTCTATAGAGTATGGAATACTTGCAATGATGATTTCAAATCAAGTGGCATTATAAAATTTACGGCAAATGGTATAGATACAAGTGCTTATACACCGATTGAACGCCCACATGGTAATTCTATTTATTCGTTATATGATGATAAAAAACTTAATATAGCAATCAAAAAACTGGTATCAGAATTACCAAATGAATACTCAAATTGTTATGAAAAAATATTTGGCAGAAACAATTCATTTAAATATTGCACCGATGTGAAGGCAAAAGTAATTCCGCATGAAGGCGAAAAATTTATGCCATATTGGTTAGAGTTGAGGACTATTAAATTTGCAAATCCCCAAGGTATTGTTATTGACTATGATGAAAATATTCCAAGTCAATACAGCGAGGAATTAGACAAAAAAGCGTACTCAAAAAGTATTATTTCTACAACTTCAGGAATATTCCCGATTGAACTGTTTGAAACACGCATGCCGTTCTATAACGCAATTAAAGTATTCTTATGGCAAGGCATTATGGAGTCATATAAATTAGTCAAACCTCTCCACGGTGTAATGGTTGGGAATATGAGGTGTAGTCTTTTTTAATAGAATTATTATGAAATTATAATCTAACTTGTTCAAGACAAGCACACGCCTAATCGCCATTGTCGCAAAACCTTGCGAGGTTGAAGGTGGAATTAAAGCGTAAATACGGCGTAAAAATAGACGGACAAATTTTAGTGATTTATCCGTCTATTTTTTATATTAAAGGCTGTTTGCAACAAGCGCATATTTCTTTTGCAGACTCATTCTTCTACGCCAAATCGTCGTGCGGTTTACATTCAAAAGGCGTGTTACTTCGAGATAAGTAAGTCCTGCCATATAGGCACATAACGTTTCGTATTCAGCGGCGGTAAGTTTCATCTTCGATATAAGCCCGTCAACGGCTGTATAATCGTTTTTCTGCTCTTCATCAAATGTTGTTTCAGACTCGCTCGTAATTCGCTCGTCAAGACTTACTGTGCTTATTATATGGCGTGTGTATTGCTTTTGTAAATAATTGTCGGCGCAACGATAACAAGCACTTCTGATGGTTGTAGTCTTTCCGTATTTCGTGATACAGTTGTCACCGAGTTTCTCACCTATATGTTGGCAAAGAAACAACATTGCTTCTTGCGCAATGTCGTATGCGTTTGAAAACGGCGAATAGTCGTCTTTTGAGCGGTTTATATCTCTTAATAGCCCTTTGTATAGATAATGTAAATCCTTGCCTGAACGGACGATTACCGTTTTGATACAAGTCAAAGCGATTATTTCGCCCATTTTCTGTACGTTTTCTGCCGAGATAACCATATCGTTATCTAAAATACCTTTGTTTACTTCTTTCATTGTATTTTACCTCCGATTTACTTCGCCTTTCGGCAAAAACGGAGGTAGCACCGAGGAAAGATAGAGACTTTCTATTTTGTTATCGGTTACACGGAAGTCAACGAACCGGCAAAAATTTTATGTAATAGTCGACAATTTCAAAGTTTTCAGTAAAAATTTTTGCCGTTGACTTGCGCTTTTCACTGTGCTACAAACGCATACGAAAGGCGATAAATCGGACGGCAAAACGGCATAGAAAAACCGAGCGTTTGAAACACTCGGTTAAAGGTTGTAATGTATTTATCGTTTGATTTTTAGTCCGAAATAATCTCTTGTAAAAAATAAAACGAACTTTGAATTTTCATCAAGGTTCGTTTTATTCTTGTTTGGTGCCCCGCATGAAAACAAGGTTGAACTTTCTAAGTCTTCAAGAGCAACAACTTCTTCTTTTCCGTTCGTATTATAGACGATTTTCATATAATCGTCGTATAGGTATATCGAATTGATGAAGGTATCGATGATTCTTCGTTTTCCGTCCTGCTTTGTTATGTCTATCTTTCTGAAATTATGAAAAGCCATTATAAAATGATCTTTTGTAAAAATCGAAGTCGTCAATTGTTCCTTGGCGATTGATTCTTCAATATTCTTTTTCTCTGTTTCAAGTTCTCCTAACCGCTTTAATAATGTGTCGGTAGCGAAACCTTTCTGCACGGCATTGACGATATTTTCGATTTCTTTATCTTTTTGTTTTAGTTGTTCCTGCAATTTCGGAAGCAGGGTGCTTTCCGAGAATTGCAATTCATATAATTTTTCCGCAAGAGTTTCGATGATTTCTTCGCTTTGTAGCATCTGCATCGTTTTATAAACGATAAAATTTTCAAGTTTTGTTTTACCGATCATCTTTTTGTCGCAAAGATGCTTTTTCTGCCTGACGCAAGCGTAATACCGATAAACGACGCCTTTCGTTGCGCTTGTTCCGGCTTGTGCAACCATCATCGCCCCACAGCGACCGCAAAACAATTTTGTAGTTAATAAATAATCGTCGTCAGCTGTATGCCGAGCCGGGGCTTTGGAGTTTTTTGCAAGTTCCAGTTGAACACCGTCGAATAATTCTTTATCGATGATAGCGGGAACACCGTTTTCGATTTTTACACCCATATGATTGTATTCACCGATATAAACGCGGTTGGATAATATGTAACGAACGGCATTATACCGAAGCGGTTTTCCGTTAGAACGCGTTATATTCTTTTCGGCGAGTTCATTGTAAATCTGCTTTACCGTTTTTCCGTCATAACTCATTTTGAAAATATCAGCGACAATCGGCGCGGCTTTTGGATCTATTTCTAATTTTCGTTCTGAATTGATAGTGTAACCGAACGGAACGCTGCCGCCGTTATATAATCCCTTTAAAGCATTTTCTTTTAAGCCGCGCGTAACTTTTTCGGCGAGTTCTGCGGAATAATATTCTGCCATTCCTTCAAGGACGGATTCAAGCAATATGCCTTCCGAACCTTCGGCGATCGTTTCTTTCGCGGAAATCACTTTCACGCCGTTCTTTTTCAGTATTGTTTTATAGTGCGCGCTGTCGTAACGATTGCGGGCAAACCTGTCGAGTTTCCAAACGATGATACAATCGAAAGCGTGTTTATAACTATCTTTGATCATTCGTTGAAATTCGGGACGATGATCTGTTTTTGCGGACATTGCGCGGTCGATATAATTATCGATTACCTGAATATCGTTATATGTCGCAAATTCCATACATTCGCGAAGCTGTCCTTCAATCGAGGCTTCGCGTTGGTTATCCGAACTGTAGCGTGCATATATAACTGCTTTCATTTGGTTACTCCCTATATTCGTAGTTTTAATTTTAAACTGTCAACATTTTTCTTCTTTAATTCACATTCCCATATACGAATAACCGTCCACCCGCGCGACTCAAATAAAGCGGTAATTTCTTTGTCGTGTCGGATATTTCTTTCTCGTTTTTTCTGCCAATATTCTTGATTGTCGGAAGGGCGAGTGTTTCTGCAATCGTGTCCGTGCCAAAAACAACCGTCCACAAAAATTGCGATTTTCTTATCGAGAAATACAAAATCAGGGTGTCCTTTGACTTTGTAACTTCGCCTCCAACCGTGTATGTTGTTCTCCTTAAAATAGCGTATAAGTTTTAACTCTGTAGATTTATTTCCTTTAGAGTGAACTTTACTCATTATGGAAGAGCGTTTTTCCGATGTAAAAATATCCGACATTTTAACTGTTTGCGGCGAATTTCTCAAGAGTCATATTAGAAACTAAGCCGCTAATATCAGTTCCTAAATTATTTACGATTATGTTGTCGAAATCTGCATAATCAATTTTGCGAACTTCGTGGAATATATGATTATAGAGATATTCCGCAAACGTATTTGCCAGAATAATTACAATAGGAGTGCCTTTTATATCTCTTTTTGTCGCAGGAACATATCTTGAAGTGATTACGATAGTGTATTCTCCGCCGATTTCTTCGCGTTGTTCGCGAAGTCTGCCCGCATTGATTCCTAACAACTTGTTTGCGGTTGATTTTGATTCGACTGCAAATTTCTTCTTTTTGGTTATGTACAAGCATTCGATATCAGTATGTGCTGCGCCGCCGCGTTTAACCGCCTTAACATTGTAAAACATGCTGAAACCTTTCGTTAAAACGTCTTCAAACAGATAAGCCGTTTCATTTTCCGGATTATTAGAATACTTTTCTATAAGTTTCGGAAGTTCAAGAAGTTTGCTCAGATCGTCCGATTCGCCGATTTCTTTCAGTAACAACTGCGGATAAAAACTGTAAACTTCTTTAATGCAGTCAATCGTTAGCCTTTCCGGATCTTTCAACTGCACGGGAGTTGCAAAACACGTGTATTCGGCTAACATTTCTTTTATAAACGAAAGGCAGTTTGAACTAATAGTCACATAGCCTTTTGTAGCCTTTCGACCTGTAGGTAAACTTTTACTGCCGGATTTAGAGGGGTGATACAGTTTGCAGAGTGTGTCGCCTTCGATTTTGTTGATTATACCAATTTGACTTAACAACGTTTGCGTGTAGTATTCCCACTCGTATACGGTATTCACATAGGTGTGCTCATCCGATTTCAATTTGTTGACAAGTTCAATATCCGACAAATTTCTTATACTTAATATTTGCGTTACAATTTGTTCGTAAGATTCCGGCGTAACTGTTTTTATAAACGGAAGAATAAGTTCTTCTTCATAATTGTACAGTTTTCCATCAAGTCTTTTGTCTGTCAAAAGTTGGAATATCAATCTAAACGGATATAATTGAAATTCGCTGCTCGTCCCGTTCGCAGGATGTTGAAATTGCATAGCAAACATCATTGCTATAAAAATCTTACGCAATTTTTGCTCGTCAGATATATATTTTAAGAACAAATTTCCCAACGGACTAAATATAAATCTCTTATCGCCGTTGGACTTATCCTCATATCCGAACATCCAAAACTCAAGAGTATTTATTCTATGATTGATAGAATCTAACGGGCGTTCTTCTGGATTTCTTGTTCTGTACAAATCCAAAGCGGCAAGTCTTTCTTGCATTCTATGACGTTCTAAGTCTGAAACGTCGGTTTTGCAACTATTTTTGACGTCCAAAGCGACCGCTTTAATCATTTCGTAGTTGCAAGTATGTTTATATAAAATCCATTTATCACGAGATACGGTAACTGGCATTTTTATTCCCTCCCAATTTTATTCACGACTTCAAATAAAAGTTTCGGCGGAATCGCTTCGCCTATTACAGTTCTAATAAACGTATCGGTTGAATCCTTTGGAAAATCAATATCTTCAGGAATTGACGAAACGATAAACGTTTCAAGAAGAGTAAGAACTCTCGCGTCTGAATAGGTTCCGTCGGAAAGAAGTCGTCCGGGATGAACGTTATTATGAGAACTCATACTTCCGCTAAACGTCGTCCTTGTCGGACACGGCTCATCCCAAGTCATTCTCTTGAAAGTGTTATGAAAACCTTTAATCCTTGTTCCATCTTCTTTTTTAGGGTAATACACTTCGTTTGTTAAAGCGCTTTTTCCTGTCGGCGTATGCTTTAATGCAAGAACCGCGCGGTTATTTTGCGGTTTAGCATAATGCCAAGGAATTCCGGAATCTTGTCCCGCTTCAAGAGAAGGTAAATACCCAATAGCTTTTGAAAGTGGAATTTCCGGCTGCATTGCAGGCCATCCCCAAACTAAACCTTTCTTATATAGTTTTACTATAGCGCGCGGACGAGATTGACAAACTCCATAATCTTTTGCATTAAGAACGCGAATATCGACAGTATATTTAGCTGAATATTTTTTGTTCAGAATTTCTTCTAATTTCAAATACTCTCCGTCAAAAGGAAAGTACATATCGAGAAACGTTGGAACGTTTTCGATAAGTATGTAATCAAAATCGCACGCGTCGATTATTTCCATTGCTCTTAATACAAGGAAATTGCGTTTATCTTTCTCATAATGAGCCTGATTTTTATTTTTGCCGAGAGTGCTTAATCCTTGGCACGGCGGAGTAGCAAGCAACATTTTGACATTATTTTTCTTAACAATGTCAATCATATGATTTTTTGTTTCGTCATCCATTATATCGCCGCAATACATTTCCGCATTAGGGTAAAAATGATGATAGCATTCGGCTCGTTTAGACAACAGTTCGTTGCCGGCAATTATATCGACTTTTGTGTTATGCAGAAGCAATTCGCCGATTCCAGCGCTTGAAAACAATGATATCGCTTTAATTTTGTCGGTTTTTTCCATATCTTTATCCTTTAATTCTTCAATGCCACTAACGATGTTTTTTAACATTAGTGGGGGGATTGACTCGCCTATGCATTGCCGTATCAACAATTCCGGAGTATTATCCGGTATGTTCCAATCGATCGGCAAAGAATCTAATATCATCAATTCTAACGGCGTTAAAACTCTTGCGTCAGAGTATGTTCCGTCCGACAATTCACGTCCAGGATGAACGTTCCTTTGGGAAGCAATGCAATCGTTCCGCATTGTAATTGTCGGGGCCGGAGCGTCCCAACGAATTCTTCTATAAGAAGAATGGTATCCTTTTACGGGAGTTCCGTCTTTCTTTTGCGGGAAATATACTGGATTATCGAAAGCCGTACAGCCGGTTGGCGTGTGTTTCATCCATAAAATATTATCTTCCGAATGTGGTCTTGCAAAATGCCACTTAATATTTGATTTTTCACCGGCTTCAAGCGACGGCAAGTTGCCAATGGCTTCTCGAACTGTAACTTTGTGAGCATTTTTTTGCGGCCAATTCCATATCGTCCCCTTTTTATGCATTTTAATTATCGCACGTAAACGGACTTGAGGAACGCCATAATCTGACGAATCCACAACCTTACTATCAATATCGTACTGCTCGCCAAATTCCATATTAAGCATTTCGATAACAGTACGCATTTTCCCTGCATAATTTAACTGGATTTTTAGTAATGTAGGAACATTTTCAATCAAAATGTATGTTGGAGCAAGACGTTTTATTGTTTTAACAACATAGGTGATGAGGTAATTGCGTTGATCCGCTTCCAAAGATTGTTGGTGACGATTTTTACCGGCAACGCTCATACCCTGACAAGGTGGAGAAGCCAATAAAAAATCTAACGGAGTAGGCACAGCATTCATTATGCTTTCAAAAACTTCGTCTTTCGTAATATCTCCGCAAACGACATTTGTGTCCGGCGATATGGATTTATACAAATCGGCCCGTTGCTTTATTAGTTCGTTAGCAACCAATATGTCTATACCTGCATCCTTGAAATATGTTTCTCCGATACCTGCGCTGGCGAATAACGATAATCCGTTTAATCTCTTTTTACTCATAAATTATATCCATTACCTCTCCAATATTGCAATGCAACGCTTCGCATATTTTTATCATTACGTCCATTGACACAGGTTCGTTATTGTTAAGTTTGGTTAAGGTTGTAGAGCCTATTCCCGTTTGTTCTTTTAGGTCTCTTTTTTTCATTCCCAAGTCAATCAACTTCTTCCATAATTTTACATAAGATACCATATTCAAACGACCTTTATAGATATTTATCTATAGTATAACACAAACGCACCGATATTTCAAGCGAAAACGACGATATTTCAAATAAAATTGCCGATATATCGGATAGTATAATTTTTTCTATAATTATAAAAATAATCAGTAAAAACACTTGACGAACAAATGTTCGTATGTTATAATAAAAATGACTTGATATAAGGTCAAGTATTGCGCCGTAAGAAGAGGCGTTGTCGGGCGTGAAGATGTTGTCCGACTTGTTCGTTCCTTTTATGGACTCGAACAGTATAATTACCGTCGTTTACCATAGGATTGTAGTTAAGTGTAGCAATTCTGCGACGGGCGTTGAAATCGTTAAAAAGAAAGATTTCAGCGTGGGTTTTATTGTAGTACGATTTTTTAGATAAAATCGGCTAAAAATTAAATAATCCGGATTAAAATCCGTGCGAAGAACGAGCCTATAAAGGCAACCGAAATAGCACGGATTTTTTTATCCATATATACAAATCGGAGGTGCATTATGTAAGGAAAACAAAAACTTAATACTTGTGTTTTAAGTCGGTGATAAGAAAATTGTCAGCGGCTTTTTTGTCGTCTTTAAGGAGGTAGAACAATGACAAATTACAATAAATACCGCCCGCCGTGAGCGATATAAAATTTTCACGACAAAAATATTTTCAAAGGAGAGAACAGTTATAAAAACTACATTAAAAAGATTTCAATCTTCGTTCGTCTGGCTACGGCGAAGCCGTTACATTTTCAACAGACGCAAGCTCCCTGCAAGGGCGAACGGCACCAAACGCGAAGCGATTTGGTATAGTGAGTTATACCTATCGCTTACCGATAGAAATTTTAATACCCACGGAGGTGATGAATTACGTCGTATTTAGTATGCCACATGGAAAAATATAAGCGCGGCGATATCGTCGGAATCGAACGTGAAAACGAACGGGACGAGAACTATAAGTCCACAAAAAATCCGCAAATCGACAAGTCGAGAACGCACCTGAATTATCATACTTTACCTCATGAGAAGAAATATCTTGCATTCATCGACGAGCGAATAAAAGAACTCGCCCCGAAACGGAAAATCAAAGACGACGCGGTGCTTATAACTTCTTTTATTTTAGGTTCGGATAAAGAATTTTTCGACGGGATCTCGCCCGAAACGCAAAAGCAATTCTTTGACGATTGTACGGAGTTTTTCGCGGAACGCTACGGAAAAGAAAACGTCACGTCCGCAGTCGTTCATTTGGACGAAAGCACGCCTCATTTGCATTTCAATCTGATACCCGTAACGGGCGGCAGATTATGTGCGAAAGAACTTTTCGACCGCGCCGCTTTAAGAGAATTGCAAACGGATTTTTACGAAGTCGTCGGCAAGAAATACGGCTTAAAGCGCGGCAAGGAAGGCAGCACGGCAAAACATTTAGACACGGTCGCTTTCAAGACGAAAAAGATGACGGAAGCCGCCGAAGAAAAAATCCGCAAAGCCGAAGAAGCGCAAACCGCGGCAAAACCCGTGAAAGAATTGCTTGAAAGTTACGAATCTGCAAGATCTGAAAAGATCCCTTTTTCGGGAAAGAAAAAGGAAACGGAAATCATTGCGCTCAGAATGAAAAACTGCGAACTCGAAAAGCAAAATAACGTTCTTGCCAAGGATAACGGCGATTTGTATGACGAACTGAAACGAAAAGAAAAAACGGCGACTGTAAACGAAGGCGCGGTAAAACTTTTGGAAAAATTACTCGAATATGCGCCCGAAGAACTCGCCGCCGCAAAACAAGCCGCAAACGCAAGACAAGAACAAGAACGGAATCGTAAAAGAATCCACACAAACAACAATTTTAACGGTAAGTAATCGATAAAATTTACCAAACGAAACGTAAGAGTCGGCATTTTATAAGAGCGAAATTAAACGCCAAGGGAAATGAAATAAAAAAGTAAGCCCGACCGGTTTCGCAATTCGCATTCATGCGAGGCTGAGAAAAAATTTAGAAAAGGAGCCATTAAAAATGAAAAACACAAGATTAAACGAATAACTGCTCGGAGGGGAAAATCACGAGAAAGCGAAAACAAGAAGCGAAAATTAATATATCAAACTACCAGTTGGAATCACTTGCGCGAGTACTACTGCCCGCAATGAGGGCGTATCTATCGTCTGACGAAGGTCGAAAGGATTATGCTGAATGGCAAATACAACAAACTGAAAAACGGATGTTACAACTTAAAAAAATCAAAATTACATAAAAATATATGTTCCGTTGATGGCAACGGAATCTTGCTTGACGAAGTCTGCGAGATGAAAAGTTTACCGTAATCTTTAAACGGTAACAGGCAGGCGGGAGTTATGCTCCCGCCTGCCCTTTCTTTTTTACCTGAGCGGAATTATCCGTTAAAAGTTTCAAATTCGCTCATAAAACAAAATAGCCCGAACATTCTTTTAATAACAAAGAAGTTCAAGCTATTAAGACTTGGTGCGGTCAACAGGACTTGAACCTGCACGAGAAAGCCTCATAAGATCCTTAGTCTTATGCGTCTGCCAATTCCGCCATGACCGCATATTTCGCAACCTAAACGCCAACGAATGTCGTCAACATCCAGACTGCTCGAATATAATAACAAATTAGAATTCGTTTGTCAAACGTTTTCGTCTGATTTTTTGCATTTTTCTACATATTTTTTTATGAATCGAAATTTTTGTCGCAGGAATAAAATCAGCAATAAATTTTTTCCTATTTTCCTTGAAAAGTCTTAAAAACAATGTTATAATACGATTATGAAATACGAGATGATGTTGCGAATATTATTTTATCTGTTGTCCCGCGGGAAAACTTCCGCCTCGAAACTTGCTTCGAGATTCGATATATCTACCCGAAGCGTAATTCGTTACGTCAACGAAATCAGCCTTGCGGGAATCCCTATCATTGCAGACAACGGCAGAAACGGCGGCTACTACATCGCGGATTCTTACAGGATTACCGACGGATTTATGACGAAAGAAGAATTTGACGCGCTTATAGCCGCTGCCGAAGCCTTTAACGATTCGCTCGGCGAAAAACACCTTTCATCCGCAGTCGACAAATTAAAATCCATGCATCGTCCAAGACAAAACAGCGGCGAACTTAAAGCAGGAAACTTTTTAATAGACTTTTCCAGTTGGTACGGTCAAAACGATACGAAAGCCGTAATTTCCGTATTAGAAGAGGCTATTGAACGCAACGTTACCGTCAACATCGAATACGTAGACAAAAACGGAAACAAAACCGACAGAGAAATAGAGCCTCACGTTATTATACTTAAACAGGGTTTATGGTACGTTTACGCATATTGTAAAGTAAGGAACGAATTCAGAACCTTCAAGTTGTCGAGAATTTCTTACGCCACGCAAACGGAAACCAAATATAAAAAACGCCCCACCGATCTCGGATTGCTTACTAACGAAAAATGGTTTGACGAAAGCAACGCAGAATATATTGACCTTCGCATAGACGAAAATTGCGTAAACGACGTAGAAGAATGGATAGGCGTAAACAGTATATACCGAAATACCGACGGTTGGACGTATGCGTCGGGCAAACTACCCATCGACGAATGGCTTATTTCGAAAATCGCCGGTTACGGCGGAAAAGTCGCCGTAATTTCACCCGAATCGCTTAAACTGGCGGTAGTAAACAAGGCGAAAGAGATTTTGGAATTATACGATCGGTCGTTGTAAGTCTGCGCAACGTAAAATGCGGCTTTATTGTAAATTTAAGAAAGTTTAACCGCAAAACCCGCCGTAAAATATCAAGTGTAAAATAATTTTACGAACACGTATCATAAGAAATAACCGGTTTAATCCTTCGTCGTCGTATGCCGGGCAAGAATAACACCACTTATAAACACAATAATATATTTTATCTGTCGCAAACCGCTCTCCGTAATGCAAAAAAAGGGGGCGGTTGCTCCCTTTTTTATAAACTAACGCGAAAAAACTTATAATATTATTTTCCGTCCCATTCCGCTCGTATAAACGTTCATAACTCCTTTTTCGCGCATAAGATCGCGGGTATGCAACGAATCGAGATTCGCGGTGTTGAAACCCGAACCGTTATCGTTGTTATATACCCAGTCTACGGCAGGATAAAGGCATACTTTAATATCTTTTATCGCATTATAAAAAGCGTCGCTCGTTCCGTTTTGCCCGTGATGAGCCATTTGAATGAGAGTGCAACTTTCGATTTCCTTTTTAGTCCATTCGTCGTTCAGATATACGTCGCCGCGATCGCCCATATCGCCCGTAAACAACACGGATTCGCCGGGCGTTTCCATCTTATACATTATACCCGAATTGTTGCCGTAGTTGCCGTTCTTTTCGGTGTACCAAGCGTTGTTAAGGACTTTCATGGTAACGTATTCGCCCAACTTATACTCGTCCTTATAGTGCGGCGTTACTACGTTTTTAACTTTTTGAGGATTGTTTTTGACTAAACTTTCAAACTCATCGCAAAACGGATAATCGCTGTCGCTACTCAGGTCTTTTACCATCTGAGACGTCGGAAAATCGTAATACAAATTCTCCACCGCAATATCTTCATTCTCGAGTAACCGAGCAAGAACGGTGGTATGATCGGTATGAAAATGCGTTAAGAACCAGTAATCGACTTTATGGGTAAACGTTCTGAGCAGTTTAAGCGTAGCGGTTGCATCTCCGTCAACGTATCCGCCGTCTATTACGATAACTTTATCGTCGGGCGTAATCACGACGTATCCCATGGCGAGAGTAACGCTTTCGAGCGAAATGAGATTAACACCGCCGAGAAGCGGCTTACTCTCTTCGCTTGCAGTCACTTTAAGGTCTGATATATACGCAGTTTCGCTTTCGGCAAAATCCAACCGTATATTAACGAAATTTTCGCCGTTTTCGGTGTAAACCATCGTTTTGAACCGAACTCTGTTCCAAACGTTTGCCGGATACCCGTAATCCACGAGATCGCCCTCGGACTTATATACCCTTAAAGTGTCGTTATACCCTACGCCGTCGTACTTCAGACGGAATTCGACCGTAACCGTATCGAATGTTTTCAAAGCGTTTATTTCGTCGTTTTTCACACGTAAAACCGAGGTTTTACCGTTAAAAGTTAACTTTATCGCTTCCGTACCGTTGTAACCATTATCGGATTCAGTCAACGTTCCGCCGCTTACGGTTAAATTATTTTTTATACTTTCCGCAGCCGAAACTTTTGCCGTTCCGCCCGTATAAACCACGCCCATAGTCAAGCAGACTCCCAGCACGAATACTAAAATTTTATTTAAGATTCTCATTTACGACGTTCCCTCCTTATTACCGCCGCCGCGGCAGCGAGTGCCGCAACCGATAAAAGCGAAGCCGATACGACGCTGCCGCCGCAACCTTTCCCTTTGCCTTTTTCGGGTTCGCCCGGCTTATCAGGCAATTCCGGAACGTCCGGATTATCAGTACCCGACGAATTTTTTATTTCGTAAATCGGATAAAACACGCTGTCCGTAATTATCCCGGTCAGACTTTTATTCCAGCCCTTAAAAGTATACCCTTCTTTTGCAGGAGCGGCGGGCGCACTAGCCGTTCCGTATCCCGCAACTTTCCGACTGCTTAAAATTTCGCCGTTTTCCGCGACGAAACGCACGCTGCACGTCCATTTTTTTTGTATATAAACGAACTCATCCGATTTTTTTTCGCCCGTTGCAGCATTTGTAACGAGCGTTTTCATTCTGCCGTCTTTAATGGTGTTAAACTCCGAAAACGCGTTCCTGACGTATTCGTATTTCCCGCTGTTACTGGTTATAACGAGATTGTCTATCACGGCCGTCGCGGACTTCTCGTCTTTCGTATAGCACGCAAGCCCGACGGTGTTCGACGACGTAAAAGAGTTTGTTACCGTTAAAACGTTCAGAAAAGAGTTTTCACTTTCGCAAATACCCTTTTTATCGACCGACCACGCTTCGTTCTTAGCGTCGAACTTAATTCGGTAAGTATATCCAGCATCGAAAACGTCGGTTTCGACGTCCAAGGTTTTGCTTGAAACTACTCCGTCTCCGAAAAGCATATAATCGGTCATTTCGGAAAGTTTGCCGAGTTTTTTAGAATCACCCGCCACTACTCCGAAATATCCGCCCGCGCTTCTCCACTGTAAATCGAACGTAACAGTCGCGTTTCCGTCGCCGACCTGAGTGTAATATTCGGTAAGACATTCTTCGCCCGTAGCGACGATATAAGCGTTAAAATCGTCCTCTTCCGCGCTTGCCGCGCTTGCCGTCGTTCCGCCGAACGCGGAAACAATCAACGCAGACGCAAACGCCGCTAAAATAAGTATCTTTTTCATATCGTTTCCTTAAAATGCTTTTGTCGATAAACAGGCTTATCGCAAAAATAAGCCTGTTTATTTCTGTTCGGATTATCTCGAGAATACTATATCCGCGATGTATCCGCGGGTAACGGTCTTTTCGTTGTTGTCGGTAGCCACGCAATATACATACTGATCTTTCGTAAAATCAATTCTCTCGTCGGTCAGACTAATAGCGTGTTCGTAATTTCCCGCAGCGTTTTTGACGCAGTAACTGCTGATCGCGCCGCTTACGTAGTCCGCAATATATTCGCCGCCCGCTTTACAAGGGTACAATCTCGACGTGGTATTGACAAAGTTACCCGTATCCGTATTTTCGCTGCCCTCAAGGTTATTCGCGTAGACGATAGTCATCTTCGTATACCCCTCGGCAATCTTTTTCCGTATAACCTCCCCCGAAATAAGACACCAGAAATCACCCGAACCGTTTACCGGACTCATTATCCAGCCTTTACCTTCGATATATCGTACGGCCCCGTTATCGCTTGCGCTGCCAAGCATCCAGCCGGACTTATCCTCTTTCACCTCGGGTTCGCCTTTTTCGAATACTATGTCGGCAATGTAACCGCAAGTAACTTTTTTGCCGTCTGCATCCGTATTGCAACATAAAACGTCTATATTTTTCGTAAAGTCGTAGTTTGCGTCGGCGAGATTTACGTAATGTTCATAATATTTCACGCCATCTTTTTCAACTTCGGTACAATATTCGGCGATAGTTCCGCTCACATAGTTGTAATCGCAACTTCCGGTTCCCTTCGATATGGGGCAGATCATCGATGCGGTATTCGTGAATTTACCGACGTTCGGGTTATCCACGCCGTCAAATCCATTCGCGTAGACGATAGTCATCTTCGTATAGCCTTCGGCAATTTTCTTCTGAATAATTTCGCTCGGAATAATGCTCCAGAACTGTCCCTGAGCCCCGCCGTCCGTAACGTCTTTCATTACCCAGCCTTTATCTTCGATATAATCGACGGCGCCCCAATAATTGCCGTTGCCGACAACCCAGCCCGATCTGTCTTCATAGCCGAACTCGGTCACCATAATTTCCAAAGGATATTCGTTGGTGCGTTCGGTGTAAATATAAATATCTCTGCCCGCATATATATTCAAATCGAGCTTGAAATCGATTTTCTTGCCTGCGTTGTAAAAATCAGCCCAATCGTAAAACGCTATCGCCGTTTCCTTGCTCCAAAGGTTAGAAGTATCGTCCGCGGCAACTTTTATCGGTTTATTTTTGCTGTCCTTATCGGCAATTCCGGGAGCAGGATTCTTTGCAATAACAGAAAGAGAACTATAACCCAACTTTTTCAATTCGGTAAGAACATATCCGGGGATTATCGCATAAACTTTTCCGCTTACGGTAGAAGATATAATATATCTGCCGGTCTCCGATTTGGCGGCAACGGTAGCGGTAGCCGTTTGCGGCGTAATGAAACACTCTTTTACGTTCTTGTTGCAGTTCGTGCAAACTCCGTTGCCATCGAACGAATGTTCGGCAATGATTTTTTCGGTTTCCCTTTCGTTGCATTCGTCGCAAACTCTTTCTCTTAACCCCTCTTCGGTGCAGGTCGCCTCTTTGAGAATTTTCCATTCACCGAATTTATGCGCCGTAGTAGCAGTTTCTACGTGTTCGCAGTCGTCCGCTATACAATGTCTGTCGTGACAAGTAAATTTGTCGGCGTATCTATGCCCCGTTGCAGGAATATCGCTTTCGTCGGTTTCTCCGCAACCGCACTCGCGCGTTTTGACGCCTTTAAGTTCGCAGGCGGGTTCGCGAACGACCACCCATTCGCCGTATTGATGCTCGGTAGTCGCAACACTCTTGTCCCCGCAAACCGTACATACCCTGTCATGGCAGGTAAATTCATCCGCGTAAACGTGTTCCGTCGTCGCTTTTTTCACGTAATTACACCCTTCCACGATGCAATGTCTGTCGTGACAGGTAAACTCGTCGGCGAATTTATGCGTGTGCCCGGCATCGGAAGCGTTACACCCCGAAATAATGCTCGCCGCGCATAAAACGACGATAGCCGTCAACAATACAAAAATTTTTTTCATTTTCTCCTCCTCAAGTCCTATTGTTAACAATACGACTTTTTGTTGTTCTTCTTTTTTCATTTTAGCATTTACTTTTTCCGGTGTCAATATATAATTTTTGTAAAAAAGTGTTCTCTGTTTGTTTTTCATTGACTTTTTCACGAATACAATATATACTGAAAAAAAGGAGTTAAAATGGAAATTTTAGATATTTACGACTTGCCGTTTAGTACAAAGTTGACTTCGTCAGACGATCAGCACGTTCATTCGCATAAGTTTTACGAATGTTTTTACGTTAACGAAGGTAATATTTATCACGAAGCCGAAGGAAAATCGATTTTGTTGAAAACCGGAGACGCCGTTATTATTGCGCCGTATCGCGCTCATAATTTCAAAAGAATCCCGGGGCAAAGTTGTATTCACAGGGACAATATGATCTCCGCCGATATTTTCGAAAAGTGCTGTAACTTAATCGATCCGGGAATAATAGATAAATTAAATCGGGAGCATTTTATTAAATACGAGTTTACGCAAAGCGATATGGAAAATTTCGAAAAAAGCGTTTCTTCGTATATAATGTCGCAAAATACCGAACAAATGAAAAAATATAATTATTGTTTGGTAATTTCGTTATTGAGCCGTCTGATTATTTCCAACAAGGATACCGATTATACCGGTAACGAATTCGCATCGAAGTGCAACATAATTCTTACGGCGTGTTTTGCGCATCCGAACGCCGTAAACAGATTTTACGAGCAACTCGGATATAATAAATCTTACGCCAGTAAAAAATTCAAAGAAAATTTCGGTATTACCATTACCGAAAAAATCAACGAATTAAAAATCAATTATTCCGCATACCTTCTTTGGGCTACCGATTACACCATTCCGGAAATATGCGAAAAAATCGGGATTGAAAGCGTGTCTTATTTTCATAAATTATTCAAAAAGTATTACGGAACGACACCGCATAAAAAGAATATAAAGCAAAATATCGACTCATAAAATTTTTGCGAACCTCTTTGTCGGTTTTACAGTTTTCGTCTTATAAAACGTCAAACGCAGACGAAAGACGAAAAATTTCGTCGATCGACGAAGAATGCGGACGGCAAAACGACATAGAAAAACCGAGCGTTTAGAACACTCGGTTAAAGGTTGTAATGTTTTTATAGTTTGATTTTTAGTACGAAATAATCTCTTGTAAAAAACAAAACGAACTTTGAATTTTCATCAAGGTTCGTTTTATTCTTGTTTGGTGCGGATAGCAGGGATCGAACCTGTACGGAAAATCCAAAGGATCCTAAATCCTTCGCGTCTGCCAGTTCCGCCATATCCGCATAAAAGCGTACGAAAAGTCGTACGCTTTTTGTTTATTTTATTACGCCTTTTTTAAGAATTATATTAGCGTATATCGCCTGTTCGCCGGTTGCGATAACGGCGTAGGCTTTTTTCGCCCGTTCATAAAACGCATAACGCTCTATTTCCGCTTTTCTGACGTTTTTATCGCGTTTATTCGCCACTTTGTCGTACTTTGCCCAAATTTCGGGAGTCGGATCCCCGTTGGTGGTTTGCATCAACATAAAATTTTCGTCCGAATACGTGTCAAGCGGAATAAGAGAAAGGACGGCGTCGAGAATTTCGACCCCTCCCAATCCGTCGGCGCGAACCACTCTCTGACCGCAAGTTTCGCTGGGGAAATTACCGTCTGCAATAACTATCTCGTCGCCATGACCCATTTCGCAAAGAACTTTAATAAGTTCTGGACTTACTAACTTCGGAACGCCTTTTAACATTCTTTCTACCTCGCCTTTTTTCTAAATTATACACTTCAGGCGAAAAAAACGCAAGAAAAAACTCTATGATTCGTAATTTTTATTCGCTATTCTTTACTTGTCGAATCATCTCTTCCGCAATTTTTCTTTCTTTCGACGGAATTGCTATTATATATCCGCCGACGACTTGAAAAACGGCGTAAATTTTAACTTTGAATTTTATCGATTCTATAAATCGCGACGTCGAATCGCTTAACGAAACGTAAAATACGGTAACCGACGAATCGGTTTCAACGCGTAATCCGTTTCGCTTTAACTCATTCGATAAATCGATTTGTCCGTCGTAAACGGCGATGACTTCGTTCGGTTTACATAAAACTCCGATCCGTCCGTGTTCGGGAAGCAAATTTTTAACGTTTATTTCGCCCGAAATTTTAATATAAGCGCAGTCGTCTTTCGCTGCTGCCGCAAAGTATTTTTCTTTCGGATTTTTGCATATAAACGTGCCGCGTTTTCGAGGATGAAACGTATTTTTTATAACGGTATTCGTTTCGGATACCGAGAGAATCCGAACTGCTTCCGGATGAATTACGTTCGCCCCGAATTTTGCCATATTTTCTAAGTCCGTGTAAGAAATTTCGGGTATCGGCGACTTTTGGGCTATGATTTTAGGGTCGTATGCGTAAACCCCTTCTACGTCGGTAAAATCAACGAACAAATCAGCATTTATTGCTTTTGCCGCTATCGCCCCGCTGACGTCCCCTCCTCCTCTGGAAAAAGTTTTGATCTTACCCGAGTCGTCTAAGCCGTAAAATCCGCCCGTAACGAATTTACCGAGTGATCTATATTTTTCTCTGATCTTAAAACATGTATATTCTTCGTTTATTGCGCCGTTGCCGCAGAACTTAAAAATATCTTGCGCGTCCACGAACGCGACTCCGATAAATTCGGAAAACATCAAAGAATACAAATACTCTCCGCGCGATAGAATAAAATCGGGGTCATTTGCACCGACCTCGATTTTCATTAGTTCGTTTTCTAAATTCAATTTTAATTGCAAGTCTTCTTTTAATCGCTTTATTCTTTCAAAAACGGCGTTAAACGACTTTTTAACGCTTTCTCCGCTTTGAATTTTTGTGTAAGCGGTAAGAAGCATATCGGTAATTTTAGGATAAGCGACGGTCTTACCGCCCGCAGAAACGACTATAATTTTAACGTCTTCTTCTATGCGTATCGCGTCGGCGACTTTTCGAAAGGCGTTTGCATCCGCCATCGAAGTCCCGCCGAATTTTACCGCTTTAATCAAGCCTTGATTACCACGAATACGAATATTGCCAAAGCAAAAGCGATAACCGCGCTTATTACGGTTCTTGCAACTTTTGCGCCCGTAGTTTCTTTTCTTTCGGATTTCATAGTTTTCGTTCTCCTTATTTATGCGGTAAAAATTCTTGCCAATAATATTCTTTGAGAGTCTGACGAAGCATTTCGGAGTCGGCGTAACGTTTAATTTTACCGCCCTGCGCTATCGAAATAATACCCGTTTCTTCGGAAACGATCAAAGCGGTTACGTTTATAGTTTCGGTTATACCGATACCCGCGCGGTGCCTCGTACCGAGTTCTTTGGGAATATTCGTTTCCTGTGAGAGCGGAAGGAAGCAGCCCGAAGCGAGAATTTTAGTTCCGTTTATAATCATTGCCCCGTCGTGAAGCGGTGTTTTCGGAAAGAAAATACTCTCGATCAAAGCGGATGAAATATCGGAATCTACGACCACGCCGCTTTCGATAATGGCTCTCGGCAAATTATCGTTCGCAAGAATAATAATAGCGCCCACGTCGTTTTTAGACATATTCTGTAACGCTTTGATTATCTCGTCAATGCACGCGTCGGCGGTGTTCTTTTTAGGCGAACCCTTTTCGACGTGTCTGATTTCTCCGCTCTTTTTAGTGAAGGTTTCCCATATATCTCTTTTTATCTCGGTTGCAAAAAGCCCTGTTTCCGCAACTATACACAGCGCGGGAATCAGCAGATACAAATATCTTTCTATTTCTCTTTTGTCTTTAATGGTTACGAAAATGCAACCGGTAGCGAGTATAAACGCGATAAATGCGAAGATCAGCCATTTAGCGTTGTTTCTGTATAATACGCTTATCGCAAAGAAAAACAATACGAACAACGCCGCGATCGTCAGACAGGATGAAAACGGTTTGTCTGTAAATGATTTTGCGAAATTTTCAAATATTTTAGCGATATCCATCTGCTGCTCCTTAAAATTATATGCAATCGAATACGCAATAGTTAACCCAACAGTATTTCGAATACGCCGTTCATTACTGCGGAACTCTGCTCGATTTTGCCCGTCTTGAAGTTTGCGTCGAGCGCCGATAACTCGTCCACGATATTCAGCAACCTTTTAGGTGAAAACGCTTTCGATTGTTTTTTTGCAATAGTTACGGCGTACTCTTTTACGCCTATCGCGTCTGCAATCTCTGCGTTCGAAGCCGTCGACAGCGAAGCGTACAACAGTCTTCTGAAATAATAATATAACGACACGAACAACTTTTGCCCGTCCTGCGAAGCGTTTATTGCTTCCGTAAAAGACGAATACGCTTTATCGTAATTCTTGTTCGCAATAAACTCGACTATCTCGTAAAGCCTGTAATCGGTTTCTTTAACGCAAACGTCAGCGACGTCGTCTTCGGTTATCTTTCCTTGATTCAAACAATATGCGATCAGTTTCTCGGTCTCTCCGTTTACCCTCGTCATATCAGACGAACAATAATCCGTTATCGTCTTAATCGCGCCGTCGGTAACGGTCATATTTTCCTTTGAAACCCGGTTCTTTATCCACGCTCTTATAAGCGCCTCGTCACCCTTGGAACAATCGACGTAAGTCACATTAGGCAGTTTTTTCAGCGATTCGCTTGCCGATACGTTGCAAATTACCAGAACGGTACTGTCGCAGGGGTTTTCGAAATACGATTTTAATTTATTGATTTCCGCGACGGCAGGATAAAATTCCTTTAACAGAACCACCCTTTTCTCGCTCATAAACGGACAACTGAAAAGCGCGGAATTGAAACTGCCGAAATCTTCTTTTATTACGGAACTTTCGAAGCGAGTGAGATTTATTTCGGGTATTTTAACGCACCGCTCTTCAATCAATCTCGCAGCGTTTTCGACGAAAAACGCGTCGTCGCCGCACACGAGATAAATCGGAGCGACGTTGTCTATTAAACTTTTTTTAAGTTCGCGAAATTTCATTTGCTTATATTCTATCATTTCTGACGATAAAAAGCAATTATTTTATCATAATAAAACCGTAACGAAAGCCAAAGAAACAGCCGTTACCGCAGACATGAGTTTAATTTTGCGGTTTACGCAGATTAAGTCCGACGCAACCGACAGCGCGATAAAGTATATAGCCATCGCCCACAAGGGGAAAACGGTGACCGCGGCGTTCGACTTTGCAAGCAACCCCGTAAAGTAATCTATTCCGCTCAACATATTATCCGCGACGAAATTCGCGGCGTACGGCGGAATTACAAGCGACAAACCCAGCCCGATAATACACGCAAAAAAGCAAATAACGACGACCGGTACTATAATAAAATTAGCGACGATCGAAACGAGCGGAAAAGAACCGAAATAACAAACGGACAAAGGCATAGCGACCGCCTGCGCCGCAACTATCGCGCCGACGTTTCCTTTTAATTTTTCGGATTCGCAGTGCATCAGAGCGGTAACGGCGGGAGAAAGCGTTATCAGACTGAGACACAGCGAAAACGACAGCACGAAACCCGCATTGAACAGATCGCGCGAATTCATAAGCAAGACCGTAATACTCGCCACCGACAATGCGCTCAGAGGATCTTTCTTTTCGTACGCCGTCCCTACGATCAAGTAAACCGAACAGATTATCGCAGCGCGTAACGAAGACGCCGAAAACCCGCACGCCCATGAATACGTAAATAATGCAAATATAACGATAATCGACTTATATACCTTCTTTACCGGTATAGGTTTCGTTAATAAAGACAATAATGCGCATAAAAGTCCCACGTGCATACCCGAAACCGCGAAAACGTGGGCGATGCCCGCCGTTCTGTAAATCACGGCGTTATCTTTAAGAGCGGCGGTATCGCCGCATATCATACCTACCGCAATATTTTTTGACGTATCGCTCATAGACGAAAGTCTTTCGTTTACAAATTTACGAAACGAATATTTTACCGATTTCTTAACGCCGATTTTTTTAATATCTCCGTTCGGATTTCCTATCGAAGAAATTCCGTTCAAAACGTAATCGGAATATTTACCGTCTTTTACGCTGTTCGCTCCGTACACGAACGCTTCAAATTCGACGACGTCGCATACGTCGTACTTTTCTTCGATGCCGTACAGAGCGATATTGCCCGTATCGCGTCCGTCGACGGTACACTCGTTCAGGCGATAATTATACTTACCGTCGAAATAACTTACGTAGTTTATAACGCCCTCAACCATATAATCTCCGCTTTTGCACGCGCCGGTTTTCACTTTGTTTACGGAATTTTCAATGGAAAAACCTCCGAAAAACGTCGTGAGTAAACTCGCAATCGCGATTAATCCGATAAGAAGATTATTTCCTTTGCGAAAAATAAGGAAATATAACGCGAAACCGAAACCCACTATAAGAAAAGGAATTATTCTTGCCCATACGCCTAAAACCGGAATATAACGCGCAAAAATTATTGCGATTATTTGCGAAAGAGCGATAATTACGAGCGGTCTGAAATTGAGTATTTTACGTTTTTTCTTTTGTATTTCAGACTTCGTACGTTTCACCCTCCCCGGCAACCAGACAGTTATCGCAAACGGAAACAGCCTCGCTTATTATATCTTTTTCGTCATATTCCGGATTTATATGAGAAATTATTGTTTTAACTGAGTATTTTTCGGCAAGTCCGGCGCATTTTATAATACTTAAATGCGGCTTTGCGTTCGTCCAATCTTTTTCAAGAAACCCGCCGTCTAAAAGCGCAAGATCTGCATTTTCGACCAATCTTTCAAGATTTTCGCATTCGTTGGAATCACCGCCGTAGGCAAACGTCCGAGAACCGTCGTAAGCGGTAAACCCAAGACAAGGAACGGGATGATTGACCGAATAAAACTTCAGCGATAAATCTTTAATACGGATTTCTTGTCCGTCGCCGACGGTTATAACGTCAAACGCCTTCATATTCTTGAAGGCAATTAAAAGCGGACTGTCGCTTTCGGGACAATATAGTTTAACAGGTAAATTTACCTTACCCGCAGCCGAAAGCCGTAAAAGATAATAACCTAAAACCCCGACGTCACTGCAATGGTCGAAATGAAAATGTGAAATTATTATGGCGTCTAACTTCGATATGTCTGCCGAATTTATAAGTCGGACAAACGCCCCCGCTCCCAATTCAAACGCCACCGTCGCCGAATCCGAAGTTAAAAGATACGCGCTCGTCGCGCCTCCGTTTTTAGGATACGGTCCGTATTTGCCTAATACCTTAACTCTCATAATACACACCTCGATAACATTTTAATAAAATACTTATAAAATGTCAATTTCCGACGTCATATATATTTGCGTTAAATAAAATAATTTGCTGTACTATGCCAGACGAGAATAATCCGAACTATGGTCCGGCGGCGTTTCGGAACGGTTCGTATTATTCTTGTCAGGCTTTGAACGCGAAAAGGTATCCTGCGGTGTTCGCCACAAGAGTTTTATCGTATCCACAAATCAAAATAAGGGAGCGCTTTCGTCTGTCCCGATACGCAAATGCCCGCGGTCGTGTCTTGCGTGCAGACCATATAATTACGGGAAAACGGATTCGGGAAGCAGCGCACCCACCTGCAATAAAGCGGGTTGATTATACTCTTGAACGGCACAGGCAGGATAGTATTCGTATTTTTTCGCGTGTTTTGCGTTATTTGCGATTTTACGGAAAGAAAATTCGATAAAACGACGAAAAACGATTGCAAAAAGTCGAATTATATGATATTATTATCAAGCGTTGACAAACGGCCTCATGGTCAAGCGGTTAAGACGTCGCCCTCTCACGGCGAAATCAGCGGTTCGATTCCGCTTGGGGCTACCAGACGATAGCGGTTTATAAGTTTTTTCTTATAGACCGTTATTTTTGTGCGAGATTGCGTAAAATTTACCGCTCTACTCTCCACGTCGCTTAATCTTTTGTTGTTTATATACCAAATCGTAATATTTATTTCCGTAATTATCAAACTTTTTAATAAAAATACAAAAATCCGGTAAATTATAGCGTAATTTTCTTTACAAAAGCGATAAAATCTGCTATTATATTGAGGAATCTGCGGGGACGTAGCTCAGTTGGTTAGAGCGCTACCTTGACATGGTAGAGGTCATAGGTTCGAGCCCTACCGCCCCCACCAACAAAGCGACCGCCACATCTGAAAGGTGTGGCGGTCGCTTTGTCGTGGAGAAACGATAACGCCGCGTATAGTATAATTTATTCTGCAAATACTGTTTGCGATATGAAATCTACAGGAATAGTAAGGCGCGTCGACGTGCTTGGCAGAATAGTAATTCCGAAAGAATTACGCAAAATGTTAAAAATCAACGAAGGCGACCCCATGGAAATTTACGTCGAACGAGAAGAAATAGTGCTTAAAAAGTATTCACCCCTTCTTAACTCCGACGATCTGTCCGACGGAATCGCGCAAACGCTTGCAACCCGAACCGGACATACGGTTTTGATCTGCGACAGAGATTCGTATATTGCCGGAAACGGAGCAGGCGTAAAAGAAATTATTTCGAGAAGAATATCGTCGGCAATCGGAAAATTAATGAGCGGTGAAAAAACAGTCGTCGTCAACCAAATCGACGGACAACAGCCGCTCGAACTTACCGACGGCGAAAATTACGGGTTTTTTAACGAAATCTTTATGCCCGTAAAGACTAAAAACGACGTTTTGGGCGGTATAATTTTGGCGGATAAATGCAAAGATCAGCAAATAACCTCTTTGGATATAAGCCTTACCTCGCTTTCAGCCGATTTTCTTGCGTCGCATTTTTAATCATGAGAGAATCCGAAAGTACAAAAAATTCGGTTGTAAAAGGCGCAATAGTGGTATCTTGCGCGGGGCTGATCGCAAAAATCCTCGGCGCTTTGTACAGAATCCCTTTGACGAATATATTGCAAGCGGACGGTTTGGGAATATACCAGACCGTTTTCCCGATATACGCCCTTTTACTGACGCTTTCGTCAAGCGGTATCCCGTCTGCGGTTGCCAAACTGATTTCGTCGGGCGAACCCGCAGATAAAGTACTTGCAAGATCTTTGTCGGTTTTTCTTCCTATGGGACTACTCGGAACTACCGCGCTCTGTCTGCTATCCGTACCGCTATCGTCATTTCAAGGCATTCCCGAAGCCAGATACGCTTATATCGCCCTTTCGCCCGCCGTTACGTTCGTATCCGCAATAGCGTGCGCGCGCGGTTATTTTCAAGGCGGAGGCGATATGTTCCCTACCGCGGCATCGCAGGTGGTCGAACAATCGATAAAACTCACAATCGGTTTATTTCTTTGCTATCTGTTCAAAGCCGACTATGCTCTGGCGGGCGCGGCTGCATGTTTCGGCGTTACCGTCAGCGAAATAATCGCTACGGCTTATTTATTTTCCGGACTTAAAAAAAATAACGTATCATACAAATCAAAAGAAATAAATTATTCCGCGCGCAAAATCGTTTCGACGGTATTTCCGATAACTTTGTCTGCCGTAATGCTTCCGATTGCGAGGGTTTTCGACAGTTTTACGATTATAAATATAATAGGCGGATATTCTTCAAGAGCCGCCGCTTTATACGGTCTGTATACGGGCAGCGTCGAATCGGTTATCGGCGTACCGGTCGCTTTATGCTACGGAACGGCAATTTCGGCTTTACCGCAAATCTCTTCGGCTGCGTCAAAAAGCGATTACAAATCCGCAAAATCGAAAATAGTCGAAGCGATAGCGGTTACTATATTCCCCGCATCTTTATTCTCGGCGATAATCGCGATTTTATCCCCTCTGATAACGCGGATATTATTCGGCGGTTTTACGACCGCCGACGCAACAATCGTAAGCAAACTTCTGTCTTATTCGGCAATCAACGTATGTCTTTTATCTCTCGTACAAACGTCGTCGGCAGTTCTTATAGGACTTAATAAACCCTACGCTTCATGTTTATTTCTGGGCGCGGGTCTTACGTTGAAAGCCGTAGTCGAAATAATTTTTCTGAATATTCCGGCAATAAATATTTTCGGCGCTCTTTATTCGGATATATCCTGTTATTTGATTGCGATTTTCGGCGAATTGCTGTATATTATATGTATATTAAAAAGGCAGTTAAAACGAACAGGTGCAACTCAAACGAATTAAAATAGGATCTTTTGAAACCGATAATAACGTATTTCTTGCTCCGCTTGCCGGTTTTTCGGATTTTGCAATGCGAAAAATCTGCTCGGATTACGGCGCGGGACTTACCTTTACCGAAATGGTAAGTTGCAAAGGCATTTTATACGATAACGAAAACACGAAAATTCTGTTGAAAAAAACCAACGGCGAGAAAATTTCATGCGCGCAGATATTCGGCAACGATCCCGATATAATGCTCGAAGCGATTAAACGCCCGCCGCTTTGCGATTTTGACGTTATAGACGTCAATTTCGGTTGCCCTATGCCTAAAATTTACCAGAACGGCGAAGGGAGCGCGCTTTTGAAAAACCCTTCTCTTGCCGAAAAAATAGTTGCCGAGTGTAAAAAATCCGGTAAACCGATAACCTGCAAAATGCGAATCGGCTTAACCGAAAATTCGATTAACGGCTTAGAATTCGCAACCGCGCTTGAAAACGGCGGCGCCGATATGATAACCGTACACGGAAGGACGAGAGAAAAAATTTACGCGGGCGATATTCACGGCGAAGAAATCGCTAAAATAGTTGCAAAAGTCAAAATCCCCGTAATA
>OGFF01000699.1_pt1 | contig 43845 bp, 42 predicted proteins | sample 1570751 | NCBI WGS metagenome assembly OGFF01 (sample SAMEA2581951, study PRJEB24529) | metagenome | biome: Human gut stool | place: China | collected 2011 | reverse complement strand
ATGGGTGTCCCTACTGGTAACAATTTTAACCACTTATGGGTGTCCCTACTGGTAAAGATTTTGACCACTTATGGGTGTCCCCACTGGTAATAAGGGTAACTTATTTTTTTGTCATAATATGTATATTTTCTACTTTAGCACTCATTTCCCTAGAAATTATATTTTGAATCTGAGCAATCTCATCAGCTTTAAGCTCTTCAGTCCCAACAATAACGCTAATACTATCAACATTCACAAAAATAACGCATTTATTAAAACCTTTTGTAGACATCAAATTTTCACATATCATTATTGCATTTTTTTCTTTATTCAAATCTGTAATTTGTTGCGTAACAATGGCTTTCTGTTCCTCTGATACATTAGAATTATTTAAAATTCCTTTATATGTTTCTAAAGTTTGAGAATACATTGTATCTCTTGATAATTTTGATTCTTGAAAATAATCATCTTTATTTGTAGCTGATGTTTCTTTAGTTTCTTGTTTATTTTCTTGATTATCCTGTAAATTAGCATTTTCACTCTTTGAATTATTTTCATTATCAGCTTTAGCATTATTTTTATCAGGCTTATCGTTTACAACTTCATTATTACTTACTAATGTAGCATCACCCAGATGCTCATCTGATGTTGTATTCTCACTTTCATTTCCAACACTAACTGTTTCTAATGTTTGAGTTTCATTAGATATATATGCCCAATACCCAGCAGTTACAAGCATCAACGCTAAAACATAAATTACAACAGAACCTTTTTTCATTTTCAATTTTCTCACCTCCCACTATTTTGAACCGCATTTCAAAAACTTGAATTTTATGTACTGCAAGTCCTGTAATTGCTTCAACAGCACTTACTATTGAAGATTTCACACTTGCATCTTTTGCACCTTGTGCAGTTATTATCGCCCCTTCTATTACAGGCATAACTACCTTTTCTGTAATAGGCTTATTTTCTCCACCTTCATCTGTATATGCAATCTCTTTTTTGCTTTCTATTTCTTTTACATCTTTACTACTTCCTCCATCATTCTCTTTTGTTGTACTTTCAGATGTTGTTTCATTATACATTGCAACAACACTACTACTTTCAGAATATTTTATAAGTACTTTTACCTTTCCAACACCATCTATACTTTCTAATATATCTTCTAATTCTGTCTCTAAATCTTTTTGTTCTGTAACATTTGTAGTAGTTGTTTGAGCAAGTACTTTTGAATTTTCATCCTTTTTATCTTTGCTTCCTTTACTACTTGAATTATTCCACATACTATTTATTATTAATACTGTTATTATTAATATTATTATAAATACAATAATATTCTCAATTTGTTTCTTTTTGTCATTTCCTTCTTCACTCTTTTTAAAGAATTCTTTAAGCATAACTTCTCCTTTCATAGTGGGAAATTTTGTACCGGGTACATTTTGTCCCATTTTTTCTTATTTAATACTAACCTTAATTTTGCTTTCCTCAATCTCATATTCTTCTGCAAGCATTTTGATTGTTTTAGCAAGTTGTCCTTCATCAACCGATCCTGTAATTCTAACATTTATCGAGTGTATGCCTGCATTATTCTTTTTTGTATCCAACTCTGCGTCTACAACACATTTTTCAACTAAAAAACCTGCTTCCTCAAATTTAGATATTGCATTATTTTTTAATTCCTCTAAATAAATTTTTTCAATTCTTTCATCCATTGAAGATTGATCAACTTCATATTGAGATTTTGTTTCATATTTGTCTATATTATATTCTTCAACAGAAATCTTTTCTTTATTCTTAATAATCGGAGAAATTATATTAAATAATACATATACCCCTATAACCATCTGTATGTATTTTTTATTTTTGTTTTTTGGCAAAATTAATTCAATAATTGTTGCAACTATAACTGCTAATACAATTTGTTCTGCCCAAGAACTAATAAATTCAATCATTTACATCACCTATACATCATTCCACTATTTGAAATTTTTACAACCATAGTTATTCCAATAATAAGTATTACTGATAGACTGCATAAAATAGCGAGTAACAATTTAAATACTCCACTCATTTCGTCTAACAGTTTGACTATTTTTTCATCTGCAACAGGTTGTACTACAGCAGATGCTAAACTATATATAATACTTAATGTTCCTATTTTTATGATTGGCATTATACATATTCCTATTATTACTATAACACCTATAAAACCAACCGCATTTTTTAAAATCACGCCACATCCTAGTACACTATCAACAACATCACCTAGCACTTTTCCCACTACTGGAATTACACTTGACACAGCTGCTTTGGCAGTTTTTGCTGTTATTCCATCAACACTACTACTTAGTGTTCCTTCTAAAGATACAACTCCTACAAATATAGTTAAAACAATTCCAAGAAACCACACTACACTTGATTTTAGGAATTTTGATATTTTTTCAATTTGGATTCTTTCTGAAATTTTTGATATTATTGAAAATACTACTATAATTAAAACTACTGGTATTAATACATTTACAATTATATTTCCAGTAAAATTGCTGATAAATAATATAATTGGCTCTAATACTGTACTTGTTGTAATACTACCTGTATATACCATCAAAGTTAAAAGTAATGGTATAAGTACATTGATAAATCCTACTAAATTATTTGCAGTTTCTTGTACTAATTTTATTATTTCTGTAAAATTTGACATTATTAATGTGACTATTAATATATATTGAACAAAATAAATTATTTGAGATACATTGTTATTTTCTAAACTATCTGTTATTGATTTTAATATTCCATGTATTACTATAATTACTAAAATACTTATTAAAACTTTTAAGCTTGAAGTTACTTCTTGTCCTAAAAGTTTAAGGATTTTTTTATATATTGTTTGATTGTTAATTTTTCCTTGTACCGCTTCATTAAACATATCTGTTATACTTACATCTTCAAAAAAATCTCCAGTATATTCTTTTGCATCTTTTAAAAAACTGTTTATATTAAATTTTTCTTGTGTTGATGTCATTATTTCTTCATTTTCAGCAAATACTTGAGTTGGAAACATTAAGCTTATTAGTACTAGGATAAATATTAAAATTATTTTTTTCATACTAATCCTTTCCTTTAAGACTAAGGTAAAATTTCTACAATTAGTTCCAATAAACTTGAAATTATCGGAATCGACATTGCAATAATGATTACTTTACTTCCTATTTCAATCTTACTTGCTATAGCTTTTTCGCCAGCATCTGAACAAATGCTAACAGCAAATTCTGTAATAATTGCTATTCCTGTTATTTTTAGTAATATCCCGAGAAATTGTTTATTAATATATGTCTTATCCGAAATTGATTTTAGTAAATTAATAATTCCTGTAAATTTCTCCATTATAAAAGCTAAAATTAATATGCCTGCAATTATAGAAACATATATTGTAAATTCTGGCCTATATTGTTTTAAAATTATAATGACAACTAATGCAATTAAGCCTATTCCAATTATTTTTATTATTTCTTCCATTTTTCTCATTCCCTTCTCCTAAGATATTTTGGAAATGAAGAACATTTATAAATTAAATAAAGTTCTAACAGTCTGAAACAGTGAACTTATTTCTTTAATTACCATTGATAATACTATAACAAGACCTGCAAGTGTTGTCATCATCGCTTGATCCTCTCTTCCTGCTCTTACAAGAACTTGATGCAAAACAGCTACTAATATTCCAATAGCTGCTATTTTAAATAACAAATTTATATCCATCCCTTTATTCCTTTCTTTTCTAAGATATACCTCTATTAAAATAATATAATAACAAATACTAGACCTGCTACAACTCCTAATGTTTTATACATTTTTTGATTTTTCTTCTTTTCCTCTTCAGCTTGTTCAATTTGAATATCTAAAAAATTTTGAGTCATTTCAATCTCACTAATTTGCCCTTCCACATCAGTTTGTCCAAGTAATTTGCCTAATTTTTTCAAAACATCTTTATCTTCTTGTTTTATGCTTATATCAGAATTTTGTATGCAGTTCTCCCATACATCTTTTGTATGATAATATGTAATTTGATTTGCCATTTGTCCAAAAATTTTTTCTATTTCTGTCTCATTATCTTTTGATATTTGTTTAAAAATTTCTGCCAATGGCTCATATGTAAATTTTATTTTTGTTTTCATAATATTTAAAATATTTTTAAATTCTTTTAATTCCATTACTCTATTTTCATAACTTTTAGAAATAAGCATTCCAATTCCTGTTGATAGTCCAAATATAAAAATCAATAATATGTATTTAATTACTTGCATTACAGATAATAACATTCTGCATCTCCTCTTTTCTTTGGATTTAATAAAATTACTCTTTCAAATATATGTTTATCTAAAAGATTAGAAAGTTCAGGATTTCTTTTTATTTCATCAATATCTTTTCCATGCGCAGTAAAAATTCCTTTAACTCCTGAACACATTGCATAATCTATGGCATTTATATCCTCTAAACTTCCAATCTCATCACAAACAATAACATCTGGTGACATAGAACGCACCAACATTCTCATTGCCTCTGGCTTAGGCATATTATCAATCACATCTGTTCTAATTCCAATATCATTTTGTGGTATTCCTTTATACATAGCAGCAATTTCGCCCCTTTCATCAACAACACCAACAGTTTTACCTGTAAAACCTATAACTTTAATACCATTGCTTATATTTCTAACTATATCTCTTAATAATGTAGTCTTTCCACATCCTGGTGGTGAAACAATTAAAGTATTGTAAACACTATTATTTTCTAAATCAATTATGTCTTCTATTATCTTGTTACTACATCCTATTTGTTGCCTTGCAATTCTAAAATTCAAACTTGATATGTAATTTATATTTATAATTTGTCCATTATCTATTACTGCACTACCAACTATTCCTACTCTGTTTCCACCTCTAATTGTTATATATCCATCACATATTTGCCTTCTATATGAATAAACTGAATTCTCACATACCTTTTCAAACGATTGTAATACCTCTTGCTGACTTACAATGTGTTCCATTAATTTTACTTCTTGTCCTATTTTTAATGCTAATGGTTTACTACTTCTAAGTCGAATTTCTTCAATTGGGACATTTTGTACCGGGTACATTTTGTCCCTAATTGTTAATGGCAAATATTCTAATACAGTTTCTAATCCTGTCATATTAGTCTCCTTAAATACATTTCTATCTCCATTTTGTGCAAAGAACAAAAGCGGACATTTATAGCATTAGTACATATTAGAACATTTTAAAGTCCGCGTCTTTGTTCGCGTGCGAAATTTGCTTTGCAAATTTCTGTGCAATGTATTTCTATAATAGGAAGTTCGAAGAACTTTCCTATTATAGAAAAAAGAGCATATATTATATATATATGCTCTTGATATTTATTTTAGAACTGATTTATATTTATTGGTTCGCTGGACTTGAATCTCTATAATCAATGTTGTATTTTTCTTCATCTGTTGTGTAGTCATCATCATCATTTGTGTATTCTTCTTCATCTGTTGTATCCTCTTGATCATTGCTTGTATAATATTCGTCCTCTTCATCATTTAAAAATCCAATTTTTTCATATATTGTCATTAACAAATCATTTAATTCTTCATCTGACGCGTCATTTAATATAGTCGCATTGTCATTATTAATTCCTTCTATTTCTAAATTTGTAGTAAAAGTATTTATATTTGTATAATTTAATGATATCTTTGTTTTATCTTCATAATTTTTTGTTCTTAAAGTTACTTCCATATTTTCTTCTACATTGTTTAATTCTGCTATATTTTTATATTGCATTTTAAAGTCTATTGAGACTTTTTCATCATTTTCTGATTCTACATTTACCTTCACTGCATATGTTAAATCTTCTTTGTTTTTTTCTTTTGTTATTTCCAATTGTCCTATCGTCTTGTTATCTTCGTCTTTTAAAGATGCTTCTACTTTTTTTAATTCTTTTGAATTTATATATACTTTTATGCACATTGTACTCTTTTCATTTGAATCTATATCTTTAATTTCATCTATCATATCATTAATATCTTCTTTAAATTCATCTTTGTCAACTGTATCGGAAATCTTATCTAATATAATATCATCATCACGTAAAGTTTCTAATATTTTTACTAATATTTCTGAAAATTTTTCTTCTGATATGTTCAATGTTATTACAATTTGCCCATTTATTTTTTCTTTATTAAATGAACTTTCTTCTAAATTTTCATCTAATATTGAAACATATCTCTTTTTTAATTTTGTTATTTCATCTTTTGTAAATCTTTTTTTATCAAAGTCAATTTTATCTGGTACTTCACTTGAATCCATTTCAAATTTTTCTAATAAAGATTTTAAGTTTTCGTTTTTTACTGCTATAAATTTATTACTTAATAGATTAGATTTTATTCCTATTTTATCTCCATCGCGTCTAATTGTTATCGGAACATTTATTCCTGCTGATAAATTAGCCGTTACTGTCTGCTCAGCTAATTTCTTAGCATTATCTATTTTTCCTTCAAGTGTTATCTTACTATTATTTAACATTTGTAATGTTTCTTCATCTAATCTATCATCTTCACCTTTTGCTGTAATTTCAATTTTTCCATTATTTGTATAAGATTCATTTTCTTGTTTCTTTATATATTCTTCTAATTTTTCATCTTTTAGTCCATCAAATAAATATGATAAAAACAACTCCTTATTTGATTTGAATGCATCTGTCGCAAAGTAAGCATATGCTCCTCCCACTCCAAGTAAAATAACTACTATGAGTATAGCTAATAAAATTTTCTTTTTCATTTTTTATCCCCCTTTTTAATATAATTATATTTTACTATAACACAAAAAAACTGTCAATCTTTTTTAAAAATCGACAGTTTTTTTATTTTATTCTTCCCAATTATGGTATACATCCATAACATCATCTAATTCTTCAAGTCTATCAATTAGCCTTTCCATTTTCTCTTGTCCGGCTTCATCTAATGCAACTGTTGTTGTTGGAATCATTTGAACTTCGGCTTCTAAGAATGTTAAACCTGCTTCTTCAAGTTTTTCTCTTACATCTGAAAAGCTTGATGGTTCTGTTGTTATTTCATATACTTCCTCTGATGCATCAAAATCATCTGCACCTGCATCTAATGCTAGCATCATTAATTCTTCTTCATCCATAGTTGTTGAAGCTTTTTCTATTACTATTACTCCTTTTTTATTAAACATATATGATACACAGCCAGTTGTTCCTAAATTTCCACCAGCTTTGTCAAATACATGTCTTACATCTGCTGCAGTTCTATTTCTGTTATCTGTATTTGCGTTTACTATTACTGCAACTCCGTTTGGTCCATATCCTTCATATACTACTTCTTCATAATTTGCAGAGTTTCCTTCTCCTGATGCTTTTTTTATTGCATTATTTATTGTATCATTTGGCATGTTTGCTGCTTTGCATTTTGCTATTACATCTTTTAATTTTGAGTTTCCAGCTGGATCTGGTCCTCCTTGTTTTACTGCTATTAATAATTCTCTACCTAGTTTTGTAAATACTTTTCCTCTAGCCGCATCTGCTTTTCCTTTTTTTGCTTGTATATTGTGCCATTTGCTGTGTCCACTCATTTTTCTCTCCTCCTCTTTAAATTTCATTTTATATTGTATCATATTTTTTTCAGTTTGTGTAGCTTTTTTTAAATATTTTTAAATGCTTAGGTATAAAACTTCTATACATTATAAATGTATTTGTACTAATACCATTTTTTTCATATATTTTTATAACTAATCTACATCTGTTTAAATTTGTATAGTGTCACATCTTTCATAATACATCTAAATAATTCCTAAATGTTCTAATAATATTTTTACTCCCATAAATATTAAAATAAATCCTCCAACTGTTTCTGCTCTTCTTTCATATCTATCTCCAAATTCATTTCCGATTTTAACACCAATTATTGATATTGCAAAAGTAACTATTCCTATTATTATTGCTGAAATCCAGATATTTACTTGTAAAAATGCAAATGTTATTCCTATTGCTAATGCATCTATACTTGTTGCTATTGCTAAAATTGACATAGTTTTAAAATCCACATTATCATTACAATTTTCGGAATTGTTTGCAAATGCTTCTTTTAACATATTTCCACCTATTGCAACTAATAATACAAAAGCAATCCAATGGTCTATATGCGTAACAAGGTCTTCAAACGTTGAACCTAAAAAGTATCCTATTATTGGCATTAATGCTTGGAATATCCCAAAGTATAATCCTACTATTATTGCTTTTTTCCAATTCATTTTTTTCATTGATAATCCTTTGCATATTGATACTGTAAAAGCATCCATTGCCAATCCTATTGCTATTAATAAAATTTCTAATATAGACATTTTTATCGCTCCTCACATAGTCCTGAAAAATATTATATATTGTTCTTTCACTTCCGTATATTTGTATTATTTTACTATCCTCTGTATAATTATCAATTTTTATCTATTAACAATTCCTTTGGGTTCTTTTTTAAACTACTTATAGATGATAACACTAAAGATATTATAAGTACCAAAGACATAAATAAAATTACATATATTATTGATTTTGGTAATATATTAATATCTAAGCTTGTTAGAGTTTTATTAAAACCATCTACTTCTGCTCCTCCACCAAGTCCACTAGATGCCGATTGCTTTGCTATTTGTTTTGTTATATTTCCAGTAACTTTATTTAATATATTATTTCCTATCATGTTTCCTGCATAAACAGCTAAAAAATATGATCCTATATATGCAGGAATAGATATAAATACTAGCTCAATAACAAATTGTCCAAAAATTTTCAATTTTGATATTCCTAATGCTAGAAAAATTGCTATTTCTTTTTTTCTAGCATTCATCCATAAAAGTAATAATAATGAAACTGTAATACCTGCAAATATTAATGAACCAGCAAATAATTTGTTTGCTATTGAATATATACCAGATATTGATTGTTGTAGTGCTGGATAATTTGTTGAACTTTTAATTAAATTGTATTGGTTCCAATTTATATCAAGTTTTTTAATATTTTTAATGACTTGATCCAAATTTTTATCACCTTTTACAAAAAATGTTGCATCTTGATATACTGCAGTATCTTCTGTGTTTCCATAAACTTTTGCAGCTGTATCTAAATCTGTTATTAATGTATTTTCGTAAAGTTCTTGTGCAGAAGTTACACTACTTTTATTGTGTCCATCGAAAATTCCTTTTATTTCTACTTCTAGTGTTTCATTTGCTCCTTTTTCATTATCTGCATCAAATAAATTGGACTTAATTTTTATTTTATCTCCAATTTTCAAATTGTTTTTTTCAGCTAAGTCTTTATGTATTAAAATCTTACTTTTGTCATTTTCTTCCAAATGTTCTCCTTCTATTAATTTGTAAGCTCCTGACACAAATTTATTTTCTTTTGATGAATCATTAACTCCTGTTAGCATAACTGTTCTTTTAAAATTTTCTGCTCTTTCTGGTGATTGATTTGCAATTGTTTTTTTAGTTTCTATAATATCATTATCTACCAAATCAGCTACACTATTTATTCTCTTTACAAAAGAGGAAATATCTTCAGATTCAGCTATTTTTTTTATATCTTCTCCTTTTATATTTCCTCCACCTCTTGGTGTTCCAAGATTAACTCTTCTATTTATTTCCATAGAAAAACTATTTGTTATATTTTTAAAAGTTTCTTCTGAAGCTCTATTAGTAGCATCTTTAATTGCCAAACTAATCAGACTAAGTGTTGACATAGCCATAATAACTAATAATATTATTATTGATTTTAAACTTTTTCTTGTTACATATGCAAAAGCATTTTTTATCATCAATATACCCCCCCTAATTAATTTTACTTATATTTCTTAATTTTTTGTCACTTAATTCTAAAATAATATCAGCAGAATTTGCAACTTCCTTACTATGTGTTACAACTATTACACATTTATTTCTCTCTTTAGCCAATCTTTTTAATATTTCTATTATTTCTCCTGCAGTGTCACTATCAAGATTTCCTGTAGGTTCGTCAGCTAGAATTATTGGTGCTTCTGATGCTAATGCTCTTGCTATGGCTACTCTTTGCTGTTGACCACCAGATAGTTTCATTACATTTCTATTTATCTGACTTTTATCAAGTCCCAATTGTAGCAAAATATCTTCTGATGCCTTTTTATTTACTAATCTAACATTTTCAATTGGTGTTAAATAATCAATTAAATTATAATTTTGAAAAACTAATGTTATGTTGTTTTTTCTATGATTACTATACCCTTTGTTCTCTATATCCTCATTTTTGAATAGAATTTGACCTTTTTGTGGTTTGTCTAGTCCTGCTAATAATGAAAGTAACGTTGACTTCCCTGCTCCTGATTTTCCTATTATTGCATAAAATTGTCCAAGTTCAAACTTTTGATTTACTGATAACAAAATCTTCTCTCTTGAATTTGAATAATTATATGTTACATTTTTTATTTCTAATATATCCATTGCAATCTCCTAACTTATCTTTGATAATATTTCTTTTGGTTTTTTTACTAATATCATTGCACTTGCAATAATAACTGATAAAACAATAATTCCTATTAATACTCCATAACTTTGTAAAAATATTGTAATATTTGATATTAAATTATCATTTTTTAGTAGATTATTAATATTTATTGTCGAATTATCAGAATTGATAAATCCACCTATTATTTGATTTAATATCACATTTCCTAAAAATAAAGATGCTAATATAGATGGTAGTGATATAAATATTAACTCAAATATAAATTGAGCTATAATTTTTGCTTTACTTATTCCTATTGATAATAATATTCCTATTTCATAAATTCTTTCCCTTAGCCATAAGATTAATATTAATGATAGAACTATTATTCCTCCTATCATAATTGAATATGTCATAATTTTTATTATATGTTTTATTCCATCTACAGTTTCTAAAGTTCCTTCATATGCATCATCATCTTTTTCAACATTGAATTTTGACCAATCTATTTTTATGTCCTTAATTTTATTTAATGCTATATTTGTATCTTCTGGACTATCTGAAAATATATCAAGTTTGTTTGCAACTTCATTGTTTTTTGCTTTGTTTAGTGCTGTTTGGCTTGATTCATAATCAATAAACACCATATTTTCACTATAGTCTGATGTCAGTCCTGTGTATTTTTCTTGTTTTTTTCCAGAAAAAATTCCAACAATCTCAAATTCATATTCTTTTTTTATTTCATTATTGTTTGAATCAAACAATTTAAGATTAATTTTATCATTTAATTCCAAATTATTTTTTTGTGCTAGTTCTTCATGTATAATAATTTTTTCTCTATCATCTTTTTTTATATGTCTACCCTTTATAAGTGTAAAAATTCCACTATTAAATAAATTACTCTTTTCAGTATTGTTTGTGGCTTCTATTGAAAATATATTTTTGAATTCTTCTGGCAAATCATCTCTTTCGACCATTTGCATTCCTTCTACTGCTTTAATATTAGTGGGTTTTGCTAATCCATCATATTGAGCAATTGTTTCTTTTATTTCTTTTATATTTTTTATTTCTTTAAATTGATTTATTTCAAAATTTTCATTGTTGTTTTGTGTTATTGATAAAGATGTATTTGATAACTTATATAAATTTTTTTCTATATTGCTAGTTGATTTCATTATGTTTAAACATGAGTATATACACGAAAGAACTGTTGTTAAAATAATAAATATAATGACTGTTCTATTCCTCTTTCTAAATATATATGCAACAGCATTTTTTAACATGTTTATCAGGCTCCTTTTTATTTATTATATTTTTATGACTTTTTTGAATATTTTTCTTAAATAATTGTATTTCTGTATTCATATATTTTAACATATCTGTTTTAATTTTTACAAGGGAATATTCAAAATTTATACATAGCTTTATAAACTATTTTTACGATTCACAGCCCTTAAAAACATTATATATGTTTTTAAGGGCTGTGAATCGTAAAAAATTATTCTTCCACAACCTTAAAATCATAAGCTTTTATATAATTAGAAGTTGTAGAAACATTCAATTGTGTTGTTTCACCTACATTAATATTATTTAAGAAAGCAATCATACTTGAAATCTCATTCTCATTTTCATCAAGTAATATTATTCTTAATTTTTTAAATGATGTTTTTTGTTCTGTTTTATTAGTAACATCAGCTAAAAGTGTTGTCATTCCATCACTTTCTGTCAATTGTATATTTGATATTAATAAACCATTTACTAATTTACTTTCATTCAATTTTGTACTTTTATTTATTTTTATTCCATCCGCTATTTCTTCAACATAAGAATTCTCATCATTCTCTGTTGTCTCATGCTTGTTCTTTTTATTAATATTAACAATAACTGCAACTATAATTATTATCAATATTATTGCAACTATAACCCAAGCTTTTATTGATATTTTTCTTTTTTTCATCTAAATATCCTCCTTAAATAAGTATATTTCTGTTATATAAATTTCCATATTATTTTCTAATTTTCCATAAACAATCAATTCATTATTTGTTTTAATATTCCTATAGCAATAATCTGCTAGATTATCATAAGTTATTAATTTTACAATAGATTTATTTTCTAATTGCATATAGAATCTTACAACTGAAGAATGTCTTCCTCCTACAGCAAATTTAAAATCTATTTTTCCTATTACTTTTCCAAGTAAAAAACATTTATTCATAATTATCCTTTTCTTTTTTGTATGCGTAAAACAAATATATTCATCAAATGATTACTAACATAAATTTTACTGTTTCATTTTTACCTTTTAAGGAAGGAATAAATCTCTTTATTACTAATACTTTGCTGTATATGTTCCGTAAAACATATAATCTGAAATAGTATTAGAGTGCTAGACGAGAGCCGATGTTGGTATTGGTATTCGTAGGATTGTTGTTGTTGCGATTGCTTGCTGTATTACGGTCTGTTGCATTGTAATTGCCACCACGATTAGCACGATTAGCAAAAGAATTCGCCTCTTCGATTTATCCCTAATTTTTTATTATTAAAATCTTTTTCTATATAAAATAGTTTGTTTGATAAGTTATATATATTTGCCCATTTTACATACCCAATATGACCCGCTAAATACCTTTTGGCTTCTATACTACTTATCTCGCCATTTTTAACTTTTTCTTGTAACTTTTTAACTTTTAATTTTAATTTTCTCTTACCCCTATCTCTTATTTTCATTCTATATTCATTTATTTTATATCCGCAAAAATTCACGCCTTGCTTTCCTTTGAATATTTGCGTTTTGTCGTTTAATTCTAATTCTAAGTTTTCTCTTAAATATTGACGTATTAGTTCTAATTTTGTTTTTGCTTCTTCTTTATTTTGTACAATTAATATACTATCATCTAAATAACGAACATAATATTTTACTTTTAATTCATGTTTTATGTATTGATCTACCTCATTTAAATAGATATTTGCAAAAATTTGACTTGTATAGTTTCCAATTTCTATTCCTTTTCCTCTCTTTTGAGCATATAAAATTTCTTTTATTAACCAAATTAATTTGTGGTCTTTTATTTTTCTCTGTAAAATCTTTAATAAAATAGATTTATCTATACTATCAAAATAATGTGCAACATCTGTTTTTATAATATAATAATCATTCCATTTTCTTTTTGCTTTTTTCATAAAGTCTTGTACACAAAATGCTGCTCTATGCATACCTTTACCTTTTAGGCAAGCAAACGAAGTTGGAATAAACTGACTTACAAAACCTTTTATTAAAAAATTATTTACTAACCATGTATGTACAATTCTATCAATATATCTAGATTTTTCAATTCTTCTTAACTTTGGTTCTGTAACATAAAATTCTACGTATCCACCATGATGATATGTTCCATTTTTTAGCTGTAAGTATAGCCACATAATATATTCTTCTTGTTTTAAGTTGAATTTTATTAATTCTGGCTTTCTATTTTTTCCTTTTCTTGCTTTGTTATGTGCTTCGAGTAATTTTTCATATGTCAAATATTTATCAAATTGATTTCGTATCGTCTTTGGCATAATATTTTACAAGTCCCCCTAATATCTTTCCAATTTCATAAATATGACCAATTGCAGTATTAAATTTTTTTATATCTATCCATGCATATTTTTTCATAATTCTTAACAGGATTCTTTGTGTATTTAATTGTGAATCAATTCTGTTCAAGTAGTTTAATCTTTGATTTTTAGGTAATTTTGATAAATACATAATATTTTCTAATGTTGAATACATCATTTGCTTAAAATCTGTCCCTATACTAAATTTTTCTGTTCTTGGTAATTTTATCAAAACTTGTATCATGTATTCCATATATGTTTCATATATGGGTATCAATTTTAATTCATTTTCTTTATTCATATATTTTTGTAATCTCCTGTTTAGTTTTTTCTAAAAATTCGTATGCTTGTTTAAATGTTAAATTGTCTAAATCCATATTTTCTATATCTTTTATGATTTTTTTTATTTTTGAATTATTCATGTAATCTGTATAATTATCTATTTTTGAATAATCTCCATCAATAATTTCAAAATCAATATTTCTTTTTTTCAGTTGTTCTATGTAAAATTCTAGTCTTGAAATTGGAAATCCACATTTTTCTACTTGTTCGTTTAGTTTCGTTTTTTTGAAGCCAAATTCCTGTGATAATTTCTCACAGTCAGCGTCTAATGCAACATAAAACATTCCACTTTTAAACAGATACAATTTTTCTTTATCTTTATTTTTCAAATTAATATATGACTTATGTAATTTACTCATTCTTTTGAATTCCTTTCATTTTCTTATTCAAAGGGGCTTTTAAAGCCCCTTTATATTAAATTATAATCTATTTGCTTAACCCTTCTTTCAGCCTCTTCAGGTTGTATCGCAATTAGTGGCCAGTGCTACTTTAAATAAAGTGCTAGACGAGAGCCGACGCTGGTATAGGTACTCGTAGGATAGTAGTCGTTGCGATAGCTCGCTGCATAACGGTCCGTAGCATTGTAATAGCCACCACGACCAGCACGAAAAGCAAAAGAATACGCCTCTTGTGTCCATTCTCTAACATTCGAACTTAGGTCGAAAATGTTACTCATTATATCCGTTGGATATTGACCTGTTAGAGCTCTTGTTTCAGAATGATTTCCTGTAACTGTTGTTACTTTAGATTTATCTGTTCCTTGTAATACATAATTTAGCATTGCATCATACTGACATCCCCATATCATACAACTTGTTACACTACTATTGTTGTAATATGGATTACTTTCATAATTGCTATCTGATTTTAAATACATATTATACCAATTTGTTGAAGCCATCGGTGTTGCATTTGCTACTGTTTTTACTATCGTTCCTGTATTTTCTGCATTTGCACTTTGTCCTGCATTCCAACTACTTGTTTCATATCTTCCTACATAAAATCCTTTATTTGTATCTACACTTTTTACCATTTCTGTAAATTTACTATTCATATATTGTCCAAGTGCTGTTGGAGAATTTATTGTAGCATTTTTTAAATTACTTAGTATTTTATAGTTTGTTGCATCATATAAAGTTCCACTTGTGTATTGCCATGAATTATTTATTGTACTATCTGTTACCAAGCTTGGTTCTCTATATCCGCTTTTACCTAGTCTGTAGTCCGTACTATTGTCCATTATATATGACTTTGTTCCACTATACGAATATAACATTCCTTCATAATTATCTGATGAATATCCTTGTTGCACTCTTGCCAATGGTTTGTATGTTGAACTATTGTTAGATGTTGCTATAGTGGTTTTTCCATCATATATTGCATTTTTTACTGGTATCCATACATACTGATTTCCAGCTTCGTCTTCTACAACTAATCCATTTGATATTGTATTATTTAAAGATGATGTACCATATTTAAATCCGACTGGTATTTTTGCTGTATTCCCTTCTTGGTCTGTATATACATAATTAGCATTTTTTACTTTTTCTGAATAAGTTTCGAGTTCACTTATTGTAGCAGTTTTAAAATATTGTGAATTGTTGGTTGTATCAGTTATTCTTGTGTATATTATATCTCCTGTTTTCAATTCTTTTATTACATAACCACTCAATCCTTTTACATCTGTTGCATCCTTCCAATTATTGTCTGTTGGTAAATCACTTCCTGTTAAAATCTGATATTGAATTTTATATTTACTATTTAGATATTCTTGGGCTAATTTTAAATATGCAACTCCCTCTGTTGATTTTCCATATACTTTATCCAAACTTGCAGGATTCTCTATCAAATTTAATATTTCTGTTACTACTTGTCCGGAATAATATGTACTTGTTAGCCCTACACCATTTGAAACTTCTACTTTTATATAATATGGTGTGTTTTGTGCAAGTCTTTCAAATACGCATGACCATCCCTTGCTTTCTACAGTACTAATAATATATTGTTCACTAAAATCAGATGCGGAATAATCTTTTGTACTAATTGTATATTTATAATTCTTTATTCCTGATTCACTGTCTTGGGCCTGTATTTTTATTTTTATATTATTGTTTCCTTTCTCTACTGTTGTTGCATTCTCATCTATAATAGGTGCTGTCTTATCATTTGTATTATTTATATATAATGCCATTCTTGTTCCATTAGCATTTATAGTTCCATCATATCCAGAATTACTAGGATTTGATGATATGTATGTCAGATGAGCTTGCACAGCTGCTCTATCTAATGATGTAAATTTTCCATATTTATCTGTTGTTTTTAGATAGGAACCTCCTCTTAGATTTCTAAATATTTCTCCATTTGCTTCTTGTGTCCATTCTCTTACATTTGCAGATAAGTCAAATATGTTTTTAGATAAATCGTCTGTATATTTGCCTGTTATTTCTTTACTTCCACTTCTATTTCCAACCAAGCCTGTTATAACATTTATTGATTCTTCATCTTTAGAATTTTGAATCCAGTTTAACATTGCATCCCATTGGCTTCCCCATATCATACTACTTGTTACACTAGCTATTGAACTATATGGATTTTTATTGTTAAAATTACTATCTTGATAATAATATAACATATACCAATTCCTATCATATAATGGCTGAGTACCTTTTTTTACTTGTGTCACTGCGTTTAAAGAAAAATCATTTCCTATTGTACTTGTTTCATATCTTCCTACGTAAAATCCCTTATATTTATTTACACTATTTGTCATATTAGTATATTCTTCATTCATATATTGTCCATATTCTGTATATGTTTTAAATACATTTGCCCCAAAAGAAAAATTATTGTAATAAGATTGAGTGTCAAATGCCTCACTACTTGCCGTACCCTCTTCAATATTCCAAGTATATTTTCCATATGTAATTAAACTTGGTTCCCTATTTGCTGTTGTTCCAATTGCTGTTGAATTCCTTTGTTTTGATGAGCCTGTACTTGTAAAGTTATATAATATTCCTTCATAGTATTTTGTATTTCCAGTTTGTACTCTTGACATCGCTTTTTCACTAGAACTTGTGCTTTTATTTGTCTCTATTACAACTGGTACAGGAATCCATACAAATTCATTATCACTTGGGTCTCTTACTACTAAACCATCATTTACTTTACTACTTGTTTCTCCTGTTGATACTTTAAATCCCGCTGGTATTGTTGCTGTATTTCCATCACTATCAACATATGTAACTGTTGTATTTTGTGATGAATTTCCATTTTTATCTGTATAATATACAAATTCGTCTAATCCTGTTACTTTTACTTCTAATTTATCTGGTGTCCTATTTACTCCATCAAACAATGTTACATATATATATTTATTATCAGATAATCCTGTTACTGTGTCTCCTGTTTTCCAATTTGCCTCTACAAAATCATTAGCAGATGCTTGTTTATCTAATACTTGAGTTTGAATGTAATATCCTTCTTGTTCATATGTTGTATCTTTTTGCTTAAATCTTATTGTTCCATCTCCATTTTCTCCAAATTTTGATTTTACTTCAATCTTTTCGTTAGCTATATTTCCTAATTTTTTTGTTGTTATTGTATCTAATGTTCCTGAACTTTCATTTCCCGCTTCGTCTGTTGCTGTTATTTTTATACTATATGTAGTATTTTGTTTTAAACCTGTATATGTATAATTGTTAGTCTGACTTTCTCCTGTTTTAGTCCATGTAACACTATCATTAGGGTCTGAACTTTCTTTTACAAAATATGAAAATTTATTTATTGCAGACTCTTTATCTATTGCATTTGCACTAATAGAAATCTTATTTGTTGTTGATGTTTTGTTTTCTATTGTTACTGTTGGAGGCGTTTTGTCATTTGTACTTTTTATATATAATTGCATTCTTGAACCTAATATTAATCCTGAATTTACTGGCTCAATTCCTTTCCTTGACATCGGACTTGCTCCAGTTACAGATTTATCATATCCACCACCACGATATACTCTCTTATTATTTTCTGTTGCCTCCTGTGTCCATTCATTTGCATTTGAACCTAAATCATATATATTATCAATTATGTCTGATGTATCCTGTGCTGAATTACTTAATTGATTTTTTTGTCTTCCTATTGTTGATGTTACTTTATTTGATTCTGTTGTGCTTAAAATATAATTTAACATTGCGTCATATTGACTTCCCCATATCATACTTGACACTACACTTGTATTAGCATAATATGGATTTTTATTATATTTTTTATTATCTTGATATAAATATAAATTATACCAATTATATCCGGAAAGTATCGCATTGTTCGTCTTTGAACCCACTATTATATTATTACTTGAATCTTTCGTTTGTGTTGTTTCATATCTTCCCACATAGAATCCACCAAATAAATCTACTGATGATATCATACTATTATAACTATTTAAAATATATTCTCCCATTTCTTGTGTTGAACTAAATCCTAATATAGTATTATAATTTTCATTTTTAGCATCATTATTTGTTCCTATAGTTTTCTTCATATCCCAAGTATAACCATCACTATTGTTACCTGTAATCAAACTTGGTTCTCTGTAAGAGCTTTTTCCAATTCCTGTATTATTAATATTTTTATAAGACACAACTCCATTAAACTCATATATTAATCCTTCATAATAATTTGAATATCCTGTTTGTTTTATTGCCATTGGTTTATATGCATTTCCCTGAGCCATTGTTGCATTAGTTGGAATTCTAGTATTATTATCATATATTGCATTATTTACAGGTATCCATACAAATTCATTATTATTATTGTCTTTTAAAACAACTCCCCTTTCTTGAGTATTTTCACCTGTTGTACTTGATACTTTAAATCCTGACGGAACACTTATTGTATATCCTGCTGTTATATTCTCTAAAGTTGGATTCTCTCCATATCCATTTTCTCCTTCTATTCTTGATTTTAATGTTGTACTATTATCTATATATGTCCTATTTCCTGCATATGTAGTATTTGTTTGTGCTTGTTCTAAAGTTATTGCAGTTACTGAATTTTGACTTGTTGTAGTTCTTCCACTTTTATCTACTGCTACTATTTTTATTTTATAAATTGTATTTTCTTCTAAATCTGTTATTGTCGCACTATCATTATAATATGTATTTGTTATTGCTAATTTATAATTACTATCAGCTAATGTTTTATAATAATATTGATATGAGATTGCTTCTGATACTTCTTTATCTATTTGTACTTTTATTGTATTTTTATTTACTTGTACTCCAAGAATATTGTATTGTTTTTTCTCTATTTTTGAGAGTTCTGTTTCTGTATAATCTTTTTTAGCAGAATTACTTATTGTTAAAGATATATTTATACTTGTATTTACTCCATCAGTTAATCTTGAAGTAATTACATCTCCCTCTTTTAGCGCTCCAACATCTATTGATTTTTCTATAGTCTTTGTCCAATTTGTGTCATCATTAATTTTATATTCCATATCATAGTCATCTGAATCGTTGTTCATTGTAATTCTTGCCTTTGAATTTCGCCAAATCAAGTTACTAAATTGTATATCATTTGTATATAGAGAATTCGTAGTAATTGTTCCTTCTCCTACATTTCCTATTTTGTCTGTTGTTGTTACTTTTATATTATAATTTTGACTTGCTTCTAAATCTGTAAACTGATATGTATTTGCTGTTATCTCTTCTGCCTTTAATTCATAATTACTCTCCCCGTCTTTTCTTATATAGTAACTATATTTTGCATTTTCTGGCATACCTGCACCCGCATCTTCTGCATTTACTTTTATTGCAATTGTATTTGCCTTTGATGAGTTTTGTTTTATATTTACTTTAGGACCTTCTTTATCTTCTGCAATTATTTCATAATCTAAACCATAATTTATTCCATCAGTTAATGCAATATATATTCTATCTCCATTTGTTACTGATATCCTTTCTGTGTAATCTTTCCAATTGCTCTTATTTTCCCTATCTGATCCATATTTTATAGTATATTCCGTTTTGGTTTCTAGGCTTATTTGTGCTTTTGCATTATTAGTATCTGTTGTTGCCTCCCATTCTATATTCCTTATTATACCTTCTTCTGCAGATGTAACCATTAAAAGTTGCACTTGTTTTATTGAACTTCCTAAATTTCCTACCACATCTTCTCTTTCTACTTTTATATAATAGGTTACATTAGATTCCAAATTATCAAATTTGAATTCTCCAGTTTTATTATTTCCACTTTCATTTGCAAATTGGTCTAGTGATTTCGCAATATAATATTTGTATGGCTTATCATCTGCTAAACCACTTTCGTTATCTATAGCATTTGCTTTTATTTTTATTGATTTTGTTGTTACTTCCGTTGTTTCTATACTAATAACTGGTTTTTTATTATCTGATATTACACATGTTGCATATTGACTATATTCCTCTCCATCATAAAGTCTTGCTACTATTCTATCCTTTAACTTTAAATCATTTATTATTTCTGTTCTATTTGTAACTTCTGTCCATCCTGTTTGATCATTTTCATCAATTGTATCATTTTCACCTATTATTTTATATTGCATTGTATTTGAAGAATGATTCGTCATTTTTACACTTGCTTTATTTTCTCTCCATATTATATTTGAAAATGTAATATTTCCTTTTTCCTCATCTTCTGTTATTTTTTTAGTTAACCCTATATTGAATTGGATTTTTCCTCCATGTGATGCCAGGCTAGTACAATCTACATCTTGTCCTTCTAGCCATATATACATCCTTAACCTACACACTTGTGCTTTTGGTATTTTAAATTCCATTGCAGTTCCTGATGGTATTGGCTCTACCACACTTTCTTCTGTATTAACACTTAATAAATCATGTTTCTCAACATCTTCAGTATCTGTTTGCAGAGTTATTTGTTTTCCTATATCAGTTATTGTTGTACCATCCCAATTATATATATTCTCAAATACCTTTCCTACTGATGATGCTTTTAACGCATATGTTGGTACTCTTTGATTTTTTGTAAATTTATTTGTTGTTCCTATGCCATATGCTAATTTATCATTTGCAGACCATGTTATTTTGTTATTATTTGTTACGATATAATCAATATGTGAATTTGCATTTGGTTCCCAAATAGTTACATCTTCTATTTTTGATTTTTCTCCTGTTGTTGCTGCCAAAATTGATTCTTGAGTTGTTTCTCCTTTTCCAACAGTAACACTTCCTACTGATGTATCTGATGTGTATAACGCAAATGCCACTCTTGGCGTATTTTCTAGTCCTACATTACTATTTCCTGATGCTGGTATTGTTACATTTGAGTCTATATCTAGTTGCAATATATCATCTCCTGTAGTTTCTACTGATGAATTTTCTAAAAACATATCAATTGCATAATATCCAGGATAAATATCTGGGTCTGTTACTGCTGTTGTTTCTTGTAAATTCCCATCATTATTAGTTTTGTTTACTGCTGTCGCCTTTACATTTTCTAATTTAATTTGGTTCAAATTTGTTCCTCTATAAAATTTTATTTCATTTCCTATTCCTATTTCTTCTGAACCAAGTGTTGATACAGGTAACAATTCTGTTGGTATTATATTATGGTCACCATTCCCAGTCACAGTTCCATATATGTTTTTTAAATCAGTCTGATCTGTATATTGAGAAAAATCAATACTACTAGACCAATTTTTAGCATCTAAAGATATTCGTAATCCTTCCACTACTTTTACAATACCTTCTAAATTGCCTATTGTTACATTTTTTTGAGTTGTAAACCACGCATATGTTGTCATTATTAGCAATATTGATGTAAATCCAACTAGAAATACAAGTTTTTTTATTTGCTTTTTCTTCATTTGATTTCCTCCTCTTTAACGCACAAAAAGACTATGTATATCGTTTACATGAAAACAATATACATAATCTTTCCATTGTTTTTTTATTCTTATATTCACTAAATTACATGTGTGTGTGTGTGTGTGTGTGTGTGTGTGTGTGTGTACAGCCCCAAGGGTTTCAGACTCCTCGTTTTTTCTGAATGTATACTTCATTTTTTCCTCCATCATTATTTCATACTCTACTTGACTATAGCATATTTATTTATTTTTGTACATATCTTTTTATAAAATTTTCCATTTTTTTGTCTTTTGATGTCATTATACTATACAAAGCTAAAATAAAACATATGCTATTTGTACTATATTTATTTAACTTTTTTCCACAAACTCAGGTCTCTATCTAGTTCAATCTAACGGATTTCTAAACAACCCTATATGTGGTGCATTATAAGTAAATGCAACAAAGCATATAAATAAAACAATTAAAATAAAAATCGCCAAGCCATCTTTACACTCACTAATATGGTTTGTTAATTTATATGCTGTATATTCTCCCAGAAAAACTCCAACAAAAAAACTACCTATATCTAAAATTGCAAAATTTGTTCCAATAACTCCTGTGTACGTATAAAAAAATATAACCACAAATACTAATGCTACTAAAATACCTATAGTTTTCGCACATAAGAAATTTTTATATTCTTCTTTAGGTTTTAAATAAAAATATCCTATAATTGTGGTAATTAACATTGGAAAAAATAATAACTTTAAATGTTCCCATGTGCTTTCATTGATAGCTGAAAATGCACCAACTATTGCATTTTGATTTGACCAATCATATGTAAAATGTAAAATTGTTCCCAAAATCCATGTAAATATTACACTGAATATTTGAAATCTTAGTAACTTATTTTTAGAAAACTGCATATAAAATACCTCCTTGTATTTATATATTCATGTTTCGTGTTTCTAATACATTATAAATATTGTGTTTATTTTTTATAAAAAGAATATTTATTCTTTTGCTTAATATATTTTAATAAATGGTGATTTTATGAAATTATTTATTATTAAAAAAAGAAATTTGTTAATTATTAATTTATTAACTTTAGTTTTAATTGTATTTTTTATATGTTCTGCAATTAAATCCGTTCCAACCTCTGCTGTTGAGCTGACTTGTGATGCTGTCATTTCTGATGATTTCAAAAATAAAGTTCAAACTCTTGCAAAAGGAGATGAAAAAATTGCATATTTAACTTTTGATGATGGACCAAATCCTTCAATTACTCCTAAGGTTTTAGATATCTTGCAAAAGGAAAATGTAAAAGCAACTTTTTTTGTTATTGGAAAAAATGTAGATAGTTATCCAGATATTGTAAAAAGAGCTTATGATGAGGGGCATTACATTGCAAATCACGGATATGATCACAATAATAATCATTTATACAAAAATAATGACAGTTTTATTAATGAAGTAAAAAATACTGATATAGCCATTGGTAAAGCTATTGGTGTTGATAATTATTGTGCTCATGTATTCCGCTTTCCTAATGGTTTTATGTCACCAAATAATAAGTCAAAAAAGAAAGAAGCCGCTTCTCTTCTTTCTCAAATGAATTATACTTATATTGATTGGAATTGTCTAAACAATGATTCAGTAAAAAAATATAATAGTTCTCAGCTTTTAAATAACCTAAAAAAATCTTCTAAAAACAAAAATACTTTAGTTGTTTTAATGCATGACACAAAAGATGTTAGCAATAGTTCTTTGGTTTTAGAAGATTCTATTAAATATTTAAAATCACAAGGATACACTTTTCAAAATTTTTATGATTTAATTGGGTAAATTGTGTATTTACCATTTTCTAAAATAAAGAAAAGTTAGCCAATCATTATATATTAGTAAATTTTTTATATTTTTCCATATTATTTCTAATCATTGTTGCACTAATAGGATATTTTACCCTTTCTTTATCAACAATAACATTTTTTATCCCCAAATATTCAGCAACATATTTTCCATATTCTTCACTACTATAAAAATAATTTACTGGAATATCTTTTATAACTTTTGATAAATATTCCATCTGAATTTTTACACTTTGTTCATCTAATCCATATTGTTTAGGACTATCAAAAGCTTTAATTATCTTTACATTCGGAAATTTTTTGGTTATCCAGCTAGTTTTGGTTTCTATGTCTATATCAAATTGTGGTGTGTCATAAACTACCACATAAAATTCATCCATGTCTTTTAATGCTGTTTCTATTAGGTATTCATGACCTTTATGAAAAGGTGCAAATTTTCCTATTGTAAATCCTATTTTTTTATTCATTTTCGTCTCCTTTTACTTTTTGTGTTATAAATTTATTTATCTCTGCTCCTAAAAATATTGCATAAAAACAAGTGTATGTCCACATCATAAGTAACATTAATGCAGTTAAACTTCCATAAGTTATTGAAAATCCTTTGAATATATCTAAATATTTAGAAAATACAAAAGATATAACAATAAGTGCTACTGAACTAAATATTGCTCCTGGCACCTGACTTTTGAAAGTTATTTTATGACCAGGCATAAATTTATACACGCATAAAAATACTATAAATACTACAAGGGCATATATCATTTGTGTAAAAAGTTGAGATAAAAAAGTATAATTTTTCAAAAGTCCAAAATCATTCTGTATTGTTGAAATTATAGGTGTTCCAAATACTAATATAACAGCTCCAACAGCTAATAGCACTATAAAAATCATTGTATTTAAAATTGACGTTAATTTTAAATATATTACCGATTTTTCTTTATGATCACTATAATTATATATTGAGTGTAGACCTTTTACTAATGCAAAAAAGCCTTTATCTGCTGAAATTAATGTAAATATTAAAGATATAGAAACCGTCCCAACAGATTTTGAATACACTTCTCTAATTATTCCTAATACCATTTCACTCATACTTGATGGTATAATTGATGACATTATATCTAGCAATTGCTGTTGTTCTATGTTTGTATATTGAATCAATGTAAGTAATAAAATAACAAATGGTATAAATGATAATATTACGTAATATGCACATTGAGCAGAAAATTCACTTATATGATCTTCTTTTAAATTGCTTAATATTTTTTGTACTGTGGTTATTTTACTCTTTAAATTACTCATTAATAACTCCTTTTTTATGCTATATTTAAAAACCTATAATTTTGTTATATGTATCAATTGCAAAATTATCAGTCATGCCAGAAATATAATAAATAATAGCTTTATAATAATCTCTTTTATTATTTATATCAAAAACAACATCGTTTTTGCATGAATCTTTTCTTTTATTAGTCCAATAACTTTCTAACCATCTTTGAAAATCGCAAACAACTTCCGGATAAATCTTTTTAACATTTTCCATATTATTTAAAGTATTTTCGCCAACATAAATATTCTTTAATGTTGCATAAATTTCATTTATCACAATATTAAAATATCTATTTGAAGGCTTTATTTTATCACAAAAATAGATATGCTTATAATTAAAATCTTTTATTTCTTTTATTAAATTAAATGTTTCATCTGAAAAACATAATCCATTTTCTACTGAAGAGTTTTGACATAAGTCATTTATTAAATGATGTATTATTACTGTGTTATTTATAACCTCTTTTGATTGTAAAATTTTATACAATTCTTCTAACTTCTCGTCTAAAATGCCTAATGTTATTGCATCTTCAATATCTCTTCCTAAATATGATATTTTATCTGCTACTTTTACAACACAACCTTCCCAAGTATATGGAGCATATTGATTTGGAAGTTTATATTCCTCCAAATCAATACATTCTTCTCTTGGTTTTAGACCATTTTCATCTACTTCTCCACAGTGTGATATTATGCCATCTCTAACAGCATATGTTAAATTAAGATTTTGCATATTTTTATTAGTGTCTTCAAGTAATTCTATTTTATCCACATATTCTAACCCATTTCTTTCATGCCAAAATGACTCACCAATATCCCTTTTAGATATTTCAGACAATATCCTTTCTCCTGCATGTCCAAATGGACTATGCCCTATATCATGACCAGTTGCAATTGCTTTTGTTAGCTCAGTATTTAATCCTAAATATTTAGCTATTGTATAGCTTACTGATTCCACATGCATTACATGCTCAATTCTTGTACAAATATGATCATTTTCTGGTGAGAAAAACACCTGAGTTTTATGTTTTAATCTCCTATATGCGTTACAGTGTAATAACCTTGTGTAATCTCTTTCAAATTCTGACCTCACATCATCTTCTCTTTTATATATCTCTTTTTCTCTTTTTATTATCTTTTCCCATTTAGGATTATTTTCATTTGCAGAATAATCTTTTAATTTATTTTCCATCTTTAGTTTCCTTTCATATTATCTCTTAATAAGCCACTATATACTTCTTTTAGTCCTTTCATATATTTAAAATCTTCTGGCTTCACTACCTCTGGTAGTCCTGTTTCCACACCAGCATGTTCTATAATATATTTAACAAATTCTGCACAATAAAATGAATATTTTTCTTGCATTCTTATATGAAATCCAGCTGCAAAAAGTCCTAATATGTTAAATTTATATTTTTCTTTATTTGCTTGAATTTTCATTATAATATTTTTAACTTTTTCATATTGCTCATCAGATACTCTTAATACATAAATTTTTGCTACAGTTTTATAAAACCTTTTAAAAGTTCCTTTATTTATGTACTCATGAACAAATCCACCCCAAAAAGCATTATATGGATTTAGCCTTCCAAAACTATACATATTATTGAGCTGTATATCTAATGAAATTGAGCAATGTGAAAATTCATCTTTTGTATGACATTTTATTATCCTTGATAATAATGTTCCTGTATGTGTTAGCACAACATATATTTCTTTCATTTTGTCCATCCTTATAATTTAAAATAATGATTTTATTTTACTTATTAAATAATGGCTTCCACCTAAATCTCTACCATTTTCTACCATACTTATTATTAACAATTGATTATTATTTTCATCTGTTGTAAAGCAATCAAACCAACCAAGTACATCGGCATCTGCATTTTTAGAACCCTTCAATTCTGCAGTACCTGTTTTTCCTGCAATTGTCCTTCCAGAAACCTTCATGTCTTTAGCTGTTCCTTGTTCTACAACTTGTATTAAATCCTCTTTTATTGTATTCGCTGCATCTTTAGAAAATGCGTTTTCTACTAAATATTCTGTTTTATTTTTATCATTTTCTTCCAAATAAGGTTTAATCATGTTTCCATCATTTGCAAAAGCAGAATATATTGAAGCCATATGTATAGGATTTACAAGGATTTCACCTTGACCATATCCACTATCTGCTAATACCTTTTCATTTTGAATATCATCACTATTTGAATATTGAGATTTTGGTGTTGCTAATATAAAGTCTATATTTTCTCCAAATTTTATTTTCTTCAAACCACTTGTAAAATTGCTTTTTCCAATTTGCAAAGCTGCCTGAGCAAAATAAATATTATCAGAATATATCAAAGCATTTTTCAAATTTTTAGGTCCATTATATGCTGTAAGTGTTGTTATATCATATTCGCCCCATCCATCTTTTTTCCAACTTAATCCACTATAAGAAAAAGTATCATCTACTTTTAATGAATCAGTTGTTAATCCAATTGCACCTGTTATAGGCTTAAATGTTGAACCAGGGCAATAACTTTGTAAATATCTTGCAAGCATTGGATTTTTTTCATCATTTTTGATTGAATTCCATTTTTCAGTATTCATTCCTAATGCAAAATCATTTGGATTATATGATGGCGTACTTACAAGCGCTAATAATTCACCTGTTTTAGGATGCATTACAACAAAACAGCCTTCATTATCTTTAAGTTCACTATATAGTTTAGTTTGAATATTTGAATCTATTGTTAATTTTATATCTTCACCATTTTTCACATCAATTTTAGCAATATCAGCTTTTCTAGTTCCATCAGAACTCTCAATATATATTTCTACTCCATCTTTTCCTTTTAGTCTTTCTTCATATATTTTCTCTAATCCTGCTTTTCCAATAACACTTGTACTTGTATATCCTTTTCCTCTATTTTCTTGCAATTCCTCTGCTGTAATATTCTGTACATAACCAACTAAATGTGCAGCAGCTTCTCCTAATGGATATGTTCTTCCTTTATCAGTCTTTATCTTTACTCCTGGAATCTGAAGCAATTGATTTTTTAAGTCTGTGTCATCTATTGAAACTTTCTTTATTGGAACAAAAGAATCATCTTTCACCCAAGATACTGATATACTTTTATTTATCGAATCAGCTGTCACACCTAAAAGACTAGCCATTTTTTCTATATTTTCATTTTTACTCTCTCCAAGTTTTCCAGGCACTATTCCAACAGAGGATACTGAGCCTTTGCCTGCCAATAACTGTCCATTTTTATCTGTACTTGAACCTCTTTCAGCAGATATTGTTTTTATTCTAACTTTATCTGTATTGTTTAATTGAGGAAATATCAAACTAGAACTCCAATTAATCTTATATCTGTTTTCTTTATTCTTATTTGCACTTTTATCATTATTTTGGTATTGTGTTAATCTAACTGTATTTTGGAAATCAATTTGACCAGCTTCTGTATTCATTGTTGAATTATATGTAATTTTACTTGTTTTTGAATCTTCTTCTTCGATTCCCGTAATTTCAATTTTCATATCTGTCATATCAATTCCATCATAAATATTTTTATTTCTAGAAACGAAATCATCTTTGGAAATTTGTGCTTTTGAATCATCTGTTAACATATCATACATTTCATCATATTTCTGTTCATTAATATAAGCTATATATTGATTCCAAATATCTTCTGGATTCGATTTTATTTTATTATTTGTGTATAATATTATGCCTCCTGCAATTACTAAAACTATTGCAATTACTATAATTATCCATATTATAATTTTCTTGTTCATTTATCACATCATCCCTTTCTTATTTATGAAATAATTATATAGTATTATATTTTTTATTGCAAGTTTTTTTCCACAACACTTCTTAGAAATATATATTAAAAAGAAAGCGGTAATTTTTTCGCTTTCTTTTTTGTATCAATCTTATTTTTAGATATGTGCCATATTTTTTAATTTTATTCCGTATTTTTTTTCCATTATTGGAGAAATTGACGTAATCTTTTTTTTGTCTAACAATAAATCATCACTATAGTTAATCGCATTTTCATCTGGATGAACAAGAATGCATTTAATATTAAAATTTTTTGCAATTTCTGAAATTTTCTCATCAATTTCTCCAAATGCAACTACAGCATATGGTTTTATGATTTCACCATCACGTTTTGTTTCGCACGTAATTTGGTTGTATACTCCCAGAAGATTTGTTAACTCTTCTAACTCATTTAATTTCAACCAGAAACTTGGAAGAAATGTTAACTCTTCTTCGTTTTCTGCATATTGTTCAGTATCACTGTCTGCAGGAAAAACGTGCACTATTTCTTTGGGTAACATATTATAAATCAAAAAAGGTTTTCCATGAAAGTGTGATACGTTTCTATTGTTTATCGTAGAAAATGCAACATACTTTCTTCTTCTAAATACCTCATAGTATTCTTCGGACCGGTAATCTCCACCAAAGTCTGTGTCCACTCTTCCTAAAAAATGGAATTCCTTTCCTTTCGGTATTTCAATTACTTTTTCAATGTCATTAAAAGAATTCCATGTCTTTTGCGAAATATCTTTACATGCATATTCCCTACATTCCTTATAAGTTAAGATTTGTATTTCTCTTTTTAATGCAGATATTTGCTCTGTAAAGAGCGATGAATTCCGTAATTCCCAATCTCGTTTCATTAATTGATACATTTTTGTTTTCCTCCTGTAAAAAATTTTTTTATTAAATTGTTACATTCTACCTGTAAAACAGGATTTTTAAATACTTCATTTAGGATTTTATCACATTTACATAATTTAGTCAATTGGGCTTTTTATTTCCAACTTTCTATAAACTCTTCTGGAATTTGTAAATTTCCTTTTCCTTCACCTAAATTTATTCCAACTTTATTCTTTCCATGGTAATCACTTCCACCGCTTCTAAAATATTTTCTATCTCTTGTTAATTTTAATAAATATTTAATTTGTTCATCGTTGAATTCACTATGCATACATTCAATTCCATCAATACTGTAATTTGCTAAAATTTCGTCTATAAACTTTTCTTTATCTTCAGCCCATTTATATATAAATAAGTGTGGCAAAAATATCAATCCATCACATTTTTTTACTATATCTATAGCTTCTTGTATAGATGGATAGTCTGCTGTCTTGTCTATATATAACTTGCTATTAACATCTCCACAATATTTTTTAGAAAAATTGTCAAATGTATCTAATATACCTTGTGGAAATATACTTTTATTTTCTTCATATTTTATAAGTTCTTTGTATATGCATACACTTGCCCATTCTTTTTCTGGATTAAAACTATTTTCAAAATCTTCAGAAAATTTCAGACCCATTTCTTTACAATTTTTATATAAAATACTAAAGTACTTTTTTTGCAATTGTGTTTTTGTCTTATCTTTATAATATACATCTGCCCAGTCTTGCATTTTTTCTGTGTCAATTTTATATCCTAATATTTCTATCAATCTCCCTTTATAGCTACATTTAATTTCAATTCCTGGAATTATTGTTCCTGTATAATATTTTTTCACATCAATATTTTTCAATTCTTTATAGGCATTACAATTATCATGGTCAGTTATTGATATATAGCTTAGTCCCTTCTCCTCTGCCTTTTTTAAAACATCTATTAGACTATCTGCCCCATCTGAATATGTAGTATGAATGTGCAAATCAATCATATTTATCACCTTTCTGTTTATAAACTTATTATTTTATTTTTGTTCCTGTTCTTTCCCTTGCTCTTTTGCAAGAAGTTGACAAAATTCTTGCTCTAGATTTATTATTTTATCCATCTGAATTTTTGTTTTTACTCTTGCTTTTAACGATTCAATTCTCTTCAAATATTCATCTGAATTTTTAAATATTCTTTTTCTTTCTTCATTTCTTGTCTGTTTTATGCATTCAACTGCATTAGGATATGTTTTATCACCAGAAGTGTACACTAATTCAGGTGTTGTCTCAGTCTTTCCTCTTTTAAATACTCGAATTTTATCATATAAATTTTTATCATCTATTTGTTGTAATGTTTCAAGCATTCTGTTGTATGCTCTGTCGTGATTTTCTGCAGTTACAGCTCTTGGTGGAAGATTTGACTCTATAAATCCCTGTTCCCTTTCATATGAAGATAGCAAGCTTTCAAATCTGTCTACAGCTAACACATCTATTTCAACATTATATCCACCTTTTACTTCGATTTCTTCTCTTTCACCGTTTTCTTGTACTTTGCCTATCTTTGCCTTTCCACCATTTCTTTGAAAATCAAGTATTTCAAGATATCCATTTGTACTACCAAATGTGCCTTCTTGTATTATATTATTTCTTAATTGCACTGCTCTTTGTCTTAGATAATTGTCTAAAGCAGGAAGAATAAATTTTTGCAATTTCGCATAAGATTCATTAGGATATTCCTTTAATATTTGTTCATAGTATTTATGATAAATTGCAACTTCATCTGGATTTATCTCTACAAATAAATCTCCCGTCTGTTCTCTTTGTTTTTCTGCTTGTACAAATGCTTTTAATCCCGTTTTTCCTCCTCCAGCTTGTGAAACTATGAAAATAGATTTTGGGTTGTTTGATGTTTTTGTTCTCATTAATAATGCAAGCTCTGCCATCTTTAAACTTGATTCAAATTCTTCTTTTGTTAAATCATATTTTTCATTCTTTATTTCTGACATTTTTTACTCCTTTACTTCCTTTAAATATTTTTCTATTACTTTGTTTATTATTTCCTCATTTCCTAAATATATTTGATCTCTTTCATCTTCAAGTTTTACTATTTTTTCTTTGAATTTATCAAATTCTTTTTCTTTATTTTCTTTTATTTCTTTTGCAATTTTCAAATTAATAATATTTATGGCTAATTCTACCTGCTCCATTTTCCTCTCTCCTTACATTAAAAATCTAATTATATTTTACATTGTTTTTTTACACTTTTCAAGTGTTTTTTTATTTTATTTCATATTATTGATTACGATCCATTGTTGCAATATATTTATCATTTTTTTAATTTCTCTTTTATTTTTTTATTAAAAGTGATATCATACAAAATATAATATAACACAATGGAGAGTGAAACAAATGATACAAAGAGAAAAAAATCCAGAATATCTAAATTCTTTTTTAGATTATTCAATAACCATATTAAATAAATCACCAAATTCGGTAAAAGAATATAATTATGATTTAACAAACTTTCTAAAATTTATGGCAATTCGTTTCAAATTAACTAATGCAACTGATTTATCCCAAATAGATATTCTTATATTTACTGAAAATTATTTAAAAAAAATAACTCTTGATGACATTCATGCTTATATATCACATTTGGCAATAGATAACAGAAGTAAAGCGACAACAAGGGCTAGAAAAGTTTCAACAATAAGAATATTTTTTAAATATTTATCTCAAAAAGCTAATATTTTAGAAATAAATCCTGCTCAAAATTTAGAAACACCAAAACTTGAAAAAAGAATGCCAAAATATTTATCCTTAGAGGATAGTAAAAAATTATTGAATGTTGCAGAAAACGAAGATAATAGGAATTACAAAAGAGATTATGCTATTACTACATTATTTTTAAACTGTGGTATGAGATTGTCTGAATTGGTTGGAATTAATATAAATGACATTGATTTTAGTGAATGTAAAATGACAGTAATTGGTAAAGGAAATAAAGAACGCACAATCTATTTAAATAAATCATGCATGGTTGCTTTAAATGATTATTTGTCTTCCAGACCTGCCTCAAATATGGTAAAACATGATAGTAAAAATTCTGACAAAGCTCTCTTTTTAAGTGAGCAAAAACAACGAATTAGTAATAGAACTGTTCAAAATATAATTAGTAAAGAATTAAAACAGGCTGGATTAGATACCAAAAATTTGTCTGTTCATAAATTAAGGCATACTGCTGCTACTTTAATGTATCAGTATGGAAAAGTTGACATTAGAGCTTTACAAGAACTTCTAGGTCACCAAAGTATTTCTACAACTGAAATTTATACTCATGTAAATAATGAACAAGTTCGTAATGCTATAGAGTCTAACCCTTTAGCAAACCCTAAAGATTTATAATTTATTTTATGATGAATTGAAAGGATTAAAATATGAAACAACCAAACCAAGAAATATTATTTAAAAATACAACTAAATATAATTCTAAAAATTATAATCAATTTATAGAATTTCATAATAAAAAATTTGCTTTTTCTAATAATTTTTATACTATTATTATGACTATATTATTAATTTATTGTATAATTTTAAACACAAAAAAATTAAATATTCCTTTTTTATTTCTTTTTGTAGCATTACTTATCTGCTTTTTATTATGGAGAATTTATTTTCCTATGAAGAGATACCAAAAAACTCAAAAAAAACTTGGTAAAATAAAAGAATCTCGTTATACATTTTCTTTTTATAATTTATATTTTCAGCTTGATAAAAAGGTTATATATTATTTTAAATTATACAAAGTTTTTGAAACAAAAGATTATTTTTATTTATACATAAATCCAGACTATGCTATGCTGGTTAATAAAAATAGTTTTGAAATTGGTACTTCAGATGATTTTAGAAAATTTATAAAGAAAAAATGTCTTTTAAAATATAGAAAAGCATTATAGTTTTTAAAATTTACCAGTAGGGACACCCATGAATGGTCAAAATCTTTACCAGTGGGGACACCCTTTGCTTATACTGTTAACTTATGCTAAGCAATAAATGTAAACTTTGAATGCAATTCCGAATGTGCATGTAGAACCTATAGAAATTCTTATGCAGTTTTATGGAAAGAGTTCACGAGAGTGGAAGGGTGCCATAAAACAAATTAGAATTTCTTAAGGTTCGAAATAAGCCGAGGAATGAAATGAAAAATTTATATGTATTGCTTAGCATAAGTTAATAGTATAAGCAAAGGGTGTCCCCACTGGTAAAATTTTTGACCATTTATGGGTGTCCCTACTGGTAACTACTTGCAATTTTTAAATTTTAATGTTATTATTTATATAAATTATTTTAAGGAGAACACAAATGAAAGAAATAAAAAGAACATTTAATTTTTATGACCAAACATACCTAAAATCATATAATCTAGATCAATCAATACGCTATCAATTAAACTTACTTGATTCATTAGATATATATACACGAAAACATTGTGAAAGTGTTGCAACAATCACATGTAACCTATGTAGAAAATTACATCTCTCTAAAGGATTTACTGAATATTGTACAATATGTGCATATTTGCATGACATTGGCAAATTGTTTATACCTAGTAGCGTACTTCAAAAACCTGCAAAATTAACGTCAGAAGAATATGAAATTATGAAAAAACATACAACCCTTGGATATAAATTATGTATAAAAGATTCTAAGCTAAGACCATATCATGCTGGAGCCTATTATCATCATGAAGCTCTCGATGGAACTGGTTATCCACAAGGTCTTGTAAAAAAGGATATACCATATGAAGCACAAATTATAAGAGTTGCTGATGAATATGATGCACTTGTTAATAAAAGACAATACAAATCACACATTGGTATTACTGATGCCTTGAAAATCATTATTGAAAATACTAAGCCTTCTAGTAATGCTCCAAAGAATAGCAAATACTCGAAAGCAGGAAAAAACAATAAAAATATTGTTAAAAAACTTCTTAGTGTTGTTATCGACGATATTGAATACGAAATTTCTTGTACAATTGACTATGTAAAAGATTTAGAAAAAGATCTTGATAGATTTAAAAAAATTGAAACTTACATTAATAAGAAGAATTCTGCCAAAAAACAAAAAGATATAGACTATTATAAGCAATATATAGATCTATTGCTATTGCCTGGTGAATCTGAAGAAAATTTTTCAAATATTTATCAAGATGCCCAAAACGCTTATTCTTTAAGAAAAAACATTTTAGATAATTTATATAAAGAAATTAAAAACATAAAAAAACTTAACGTATAATAATCTTTACTAAATTACAAAAAAGACGAATATTTATATAATTATTTATAATATATATTCGTCTTTTATTTATTTATAAGAAAAATTATTATTCTATCAATTAAGCTCGTTGTTTCACTTTGTATAAATTTTTTGCTTGTCTCTACATTATCAGATTTATCCAAATTAACAGGTGTCCCTGCTTTTTTCTGCATTCCTAACTCATCCGTTGCTTTTTGCTGTATGCTATTCCAATCCAATGAACTTTCGACTTCTGTTATACTTTTTTCTACTTGTCCATTTTCTTTTTGAACAGTTGCTAATTTATTTTCTAATGTTTTCTTTTGATTAAACATTTCCATTATGGCAATTTCTCTATAGCTCAATGTAAATAGCATAATAAAGACAGTAAAAACAAGCACCATTTGTCCTGCTTTAATTAGTCTCTCTTTAGCTTTTTTCTCCTTCTCATTTTTTATATCTACCTTTTTGTTTTTAGCTTTTTGCTGTGTATTTTTATTGTCTTTTGTTGTTTTTGCAGCATTTTTTCTATTTGTATATTCCGGCTCATATTTTCTTGGACTTGTTCCATATTCATATGATGTTCTTGGCATGTTCTCACCTCTTTTCTCATTAGTCGTCAAGGGACAAGATATGTCCCTCTATTATTATCATTTTTCCACTATAAATAACTAATTTTCCCAATCATCTTTTTTATTTTTTTTCGAAAATTCTTAGTTTTGCACTTTTTGATCTTGAATTTTCTTCTTGTTCTTCTTTTGTTGCAATTATTGGTTTTTTATTTATAATTTTCCCTTCAGATTTCGCACCACATACACAATATGGCAAATCTTTTGGACATATACATTTTCCTTGTGCATCAATATATGCATTTTTTACTGCTCTATCCTCTAATGAATGGAATGTTATTATACATATTCTTCCACCTGATTTTAAATGTTTAATACATTTTTGCACAGTTTCATATAATGGTCTTATTTCATTATTAACTTCAATCCTTATTGCCTGAAATGTTCTTTTTGCAGGATGTCCGTCTTTTTTCGCAAATGCTGGTATTGATTTTTCTATAATATGTACTAATTCTTCTGTTGTTTCTATTTCTTTATTTTTTCGATATTCACAGACATTTTTCGCAATTTGTCTTGAAAATCGCTCTTCACCATATTCATAGATAATATTCGCTAGTTTTTCCTCTGAATAAGTATTTACAACTTTTTTTGCTGTTAATTTTTGTGTTTTATCCATTCTCATATCTAGTTCATTATTTCCTAAATAGCTGAATCCTCTTTCTCTTTCGTCTAGTTGATATGATGAAACTCCTAAATCTAAAAGTATTCCATCAACCTCTTCTATTCCTAAATTTTCTAATATTTCTTCAATTTCATCATGGTTTCCATGTACATATTTTACATTTTGGAATTCCTTTAAGTTTTCTTTTGCAGCACAAAGTGCTTCTTCATCTCTATCTATCCCAACAAGTAAACCTTTAGGTGATAATTGTTTTAAAATTTGCTTGCTATGACCTGCTCCACCTAAAGTTCCATCTACATATATTCCATCTTTTTTTATATTTAATCCATTTATTGTTTCTTCTAACAATACTGGTTTGTGCTTAAATTCCAACTTTCCACCTCTTTTTATAAGACTTTTAACAAATTTGCAGCTGAAGTTTTTGTAAATCCCCAGCTGCCTGTCGTCTTATGTTTTCTTTTTCTAATTACTTGGAATTTATCTTTAGCATCTTTTTCTTTTGTATCTTTTCCTATTTTATCTTTAGAATTTTTTCTTTTGTATGATTTCTTTTGTACATTTGTCTTTAGTATCTTTATATAAACTTTTGCAAGTTATATACATTTAGATTCCTAGCATTGTCATGTTCTCTGCTATTTCGTCAGCAGAAATATTCTCATCACATTTTTCCCAAATTTCTTTATTCCAAATTTCTAATCTCGTTCCTACTCCTACTATTACAGCATCTTTTTCTAGTTTTGATACTTCTCTTAAATTTGCAGGTATTAAAAATCTGCCTTGTTTGTCTATTTCACATTCTGTCGCTCCTGATAAGAAAAATCTGACAAAATTTCTTGCATTTCTGTCTGATAGTGGAAGTGTTTTTAGTTTTGCCTCAAAATTCAACCATTCTCTTTGTGAAAATACGAATAAACATCCATCTAAGCCTTTTGTTATGATGAATTTTTCTCCAATATCTTGTCTTAATTTAGCTGGCATAATTAATCTGCCTTTTGTGTCTAAAGAATGTTCGTATTCACCTATTAACAATTGAATTACACCTCATTTCTTTTTCTACCACTTTGTTCCACTTTTCTCCACTTCGATACCATAATAATACATTTCATATTTTTTTGCAAGTCTTTTTAGTAATTTTCTCTAATTTTTTATTTTACTCGTTACAAGATTCTTAATTACTTTTACTAAATAATCCACTTGTTCAAATGTATTAGTATCTCCAAATGTAGTTCTAATAGCAGAATTTAAATATTCTTCTGGCACATTTATAGCAGTCAACACATGTGATGGAGTCGTATTTCCAGAAGAACACGCTGATCCACTTGATACACAAATTCCTTTTTCATCTAGTTTAAAAATCATTTCAGATGCATCTACTCCTGTAAACGAAACATTAGCATTTCCTGGTAATCTATTTTCCATACCTCCATTAATTCTAATTTTCTGAGGCATCTCTTTTTGCAACTTGTTCAAATAATAATCTCTTATTTTACTTAAATTCCTAATATGTGTATTCATATTTTTATTTGATAGCTCACAGGCTTTTCCAAGTCCAACTATTCCTGCAACATTTTCTGTTCCAGCTCTCTGGTTTCTTTCTTGATGTCCACCATTAATATATTTTTCGACATTAATTCCATTTTTTATATACAATGCTCCTATTCCTTTTGGAGCATTTATTTTATGTCCTGAAAGTGATAACATATCAATCTTCATTTTTTCAACATCTATCGGCATATTTCCAATTGCTTGAACAGCATCTGTATGAAATACAATATTTCTAGAACGTGCTATTTTAGAAATCTCTTCTATGGGTTGTATTGTTCCAATTTCATTATTTGCTGTCATCACACTTATTATTATCGTAGATGGTCTTATAGCATTTTCTAATTCATCAATTTTTATTACACCATTTTCATCTACGTTTATATAAGAAACTTCAAAGCCTTGTCTTTCCAATGTTTCACACGTCTCTAAAATTGCATGATGTTCTATTTTTGATGTTATTATATGATTTCCTTTTTCTTTATTTGCATATGCAAATCCTTTTAATGCTGTGTTATCACTTTCTGAGCCGCTTCCTGTAAAATATATCTCATGTGGATTACAATTAATTAATTTTGCTACTTGATCTCTTGCTTTTTCTATTGCTTTCTTTGCTTTTCTTCCAACTGAATATAATGATGATGCATTTCCATATTCTGTTGTTAAATATGGCATCATTTCGTTTAATACTTCTGTTTTTATTTTTGTTGTTGCACTATTGTCTAAATATATAATATCCATAGCATTCTATCCTTCCTTTTATTCTTTAGATATTATATGTTACATAAATAAAAACTGTGAAAATGTAAAAATGGGAATAGGTATATTATTTTATGATTTTATTTTTTATACAATTCCAAAGTATACCTGCCACCTTTTTACAATTTTCTTATTTTATCCATATTTTTCATAACAGTCTCATACCCAAATTTGTAGCACTTATCTAATTTTTCAATATCAAATAGGCCAGCTCTATCGGTTGGAACAGTAAGAATCAAATCACTCTGTTCAAAACTCTTTTCAGAAATCTTATTTCCCATAATATCAAGAGTCTTCATTGTTATATCCATAACATCACTATCAATTTCAACTGGATCAGCCTCAAAATTTACTGCAATAACTTTTTTATTATATACTTGTTTTAATGGCAAAACAGGAGTATTATCTAAAACTCCACCGTCCATAAGAATATGATTTTTATACTCGCATGGACAAAAAAAGGCAGGGAAGCTACTACTTGCTCTTACTGCCTTTCCTATTCCTATTTCTGTAATATAATTATCACAATAATTATCTCTTTTTGCACAATTTGTTAATATATATTCTTTTGCTTCAGCAATATCAACAGTAGAAATAATAAGTGGCATTCTTTTTATATCTCCAATTACTCTTACTCCTTTTCTTAATGCAAGTTCATTAAACATTTTTTCCATTAATGTTCCATCATTAAGACCTGATATTCCTAGCTTTTTTCTTTTTACTAAACATCCTATTCCATTTATTATAGGTGCATTTCCTATATTTATTATTTCCTGAGCATATTTTTTAAATAGCACATATATGTAATATGGTTTATATCCCATTGCATATAATGTTGCAACAATGCTACCTGCACTTGTTCCTGCTATAGCCTCCACTTTTATCCTATTATCCTCTAGTGCTTTTAAAACTCCTGCATGAGCAATTCCTCTAATTCCACCACCTGCTAGTGCTATTCCAATTCCCATAGAAACCTCCATTAATAAAATTTTATTTTCTTAAAAATTATTTACTAATTTCTATGTTTTTAAACACTATTTTGTGATAATTTTTCCATTATCATCTAAGAATACTTGTTGTTCATCGTTATAAATTCGAACACCATCATCAAGTATATCTATATTAGCATTACTCATCTCTAATGCTAAATCAAATTGGTTATCGTAAATATCTGTTTTTTCATCAGAAAAATCTCTTGCTTGGAAAATGTTTTTTCCTTTTATTAATTGAATTACATCATAGTTAAAATCAACAACAACATTTTCTTCTAAATCAATTACTCCAACTTTATCTTGTTCATTTGTTGCAATAAAATATTTATCATAAGCATATTCTAAAAAATGATAATTTTGTTGAGTAATTTGTTCAAAATCTGAATTTAATATAGAATATTTTCCATCTTCATTCTTTATAAAATACTTGGTACTTGATGTACTCATAATATATGTATTAAAGGGAATATCTACTATTTTTCCATCTGCATCAAAGACCTTTTGCTCTTCTCCTTTAACACCATATAAATAAATTCCATTTACCTTTAATTCTGAATATTCTGTTGGTATGACTTCTACGCCTTTTAAATTTACTGCTCCAAATTGACCTGTTCTCTCAACTATAAATAGTTGTAAATCTTGATTATAGTCTATTGATTGATATTGTGTATTAATTATTTTACTATTATTTATAAATACACCATATTGACCATTTTTAGCTGCAATCAAATATATATCATTCTTCAGCTGAGTCAATCTTGTAATTTGATTATATTCTTCTGTTAAAACTTGCTCTCCATCATAATCATAATATCCATATCTATATCCATCACTTGTTGTTACACGAACAATATAACCTGATTTTTTGTATCCATTTTCATCAGTATAATATCCATCAGAATCTATAGAATCATATTTGTTAGGTATTTTTACATTTCCCTTTTCATCCATTATTCCATATTCACCATTTTGCTTAATTAGAACTTCTCCTTCTTTTTGTGCAAAAGTTGTAAGCTCTTCATATTTTGCACCTGTAACTGTATTTCCTGCAATACCTAATAAACCATATTTTCCGTTTTTCTCATATCTCAAAATATTTCTTTCATATTTTGATTCATCATATTCAATTAATTCAACATTATCATAATTAGTAAAAATCTCTTTATTTTTTGCATCAACAAATTTATTGTCTTCACCATTTTTACACATAAATACTGCTCTATGTTCATTTGGAATAATTATATTATCATATTGTGGTTCTATAACAGTCTCTCCGTTTTCTGCCACTCCAACTTTACCATCTTTTTCTATTGTTGAATAATTTATTGTAACATCTTCTTTTTCAGTTTTTAATTTATCCCTATTGGGTATATATATTGATATTGCTAAACTTATTAATACAATAACAACAACTATTGTTATACTTATTTTTTTCGACATATTTATCCTTCTTTCGTCTTTGATATTTTTATTTTACTATTTTACTACTAATTTTTCAATATTTTTTCGCATTTTCCTTGTTTTTTTTGATTGAGTATTATATAATCTTTACATAATAATAAAAACGATTATCTTAAGGGGGATATACTATGACAAATTCAACAATAAAAGATTTATACAAAAATACTTCAGAATATGAGAAAAAATCAGTTACTCTTGAAGGATGGGTTAAAACTGTTAGAGATTCCAAAACATTCGGATTTATAGAACTAAATGATGGTTCTTTTTTTAAGAATGTTCAAATTGTATTTAATGATTCTTTATCAAATTTCAGTGAAATTACCAAACTTACAATTAGTTCTTGTATTAAAGTTACTGGAACAGTAATTATTACTGAAAATGCAAAGCAACCATTCGAAATTCAAGCAACTGAAATTATTATAGAAAATTTATGTGATACAGATTACCCACTTCAAAAGAAAAGACACTCTTTTGAATATTTGCGTACAATAGCACATCTTCGTCCTAGAACAAATACTTTTAATGCAGTATTTAGGATTAGAAGTATTGCAGCATTTGCTATACATGAATATTTTCAAGATCGTGGATATGTTTATGTTCACACTCCTATAATTACATGTGCTGACTGTGAAGGTTCTGCTGAGATGTTTAAATTAACAACTTTAAATCTTGATGAAGAACTACCAAAAAAAGATGGACAAACAGACTTTTCTCAAGACTTATTTGGTAGAAAAGCTTATATTACAGGATCTGGTCAATTGCATGGTGAAACATTTGCATCTGCATTTGGAAAAATCTATACATTTGGTCCAACTTTAAGAAGTGAAAATTCAAATACCAAAACACATGCAAATGAATTTTGGATGATTGAACCTGAAATATCATTTTGCGATTTAGATGGATTAATGGATATTGAAGAAGATTGTTTAAAATATATTGTTAAAACTGTTATGGATAAGTGTCCTGAGGAAATAGATTTTTGCAATACATTTATTGAAAAAGGGTTAAAAGAAAAATTAACAAAAATATTAAATTCTGAATTTGTTAGAATTGACCATAAAGAAGCTATAGATATCTTAAAAAAAGCTGACAGAGAATGGGAATTCCAACCTGACTATGGCGAAGATTTAGCTAAAGAACACGAAAAATATATTACAGAATATTTTAATGGTCCTGTATTTGTTAAAAACTGGCCTAAAGATATTAAATCATATTATATGAAACTTAACCCAGATGGAAAAACAGTTGCTGCTGTTGACCTTGAAGTTCCAGGTGCTGGTGAAATTATGGGTGGTTCTCAAAGAGAAGAAGATTATGAAAAATTATGTTCTAGAATGAAAGAAATGGGAATTGCAACAGATCCTTTATATTGGTATTTAGATTTACGTAGATATGGTTCTAATATTCATTCTGGATTTGGTCTAGGTTTTGAAAGATTACTTATGTATATTACTGGTATAGAAAACATTAGAGATGTTATTCCTTATCCTAGAACTCCAAATAATTGCGACTTTTAAAAAATAAAAAAAGAAACAGGTACATTTTTGCCTGTTTTTTATATTATATAAAAAAAAGAAAATAATAACTTTAAATGAAATGACGAATATGATTGGAGAAACTTTAGAAATTCTTACGAGATTTTATGGAAAGAGTTCACGAGAGTGGAAGGGTGCCATAAAATAAGTTAGAATTTCTTAAGTTTCGTAATGAGTCGAGGAATGTAATGCAAAGTTATTATTTTCTTTTTTTAAATATTTTATATAGTATCAAAAATGTACCTGTCCCCATTTTTACCTTATTTTATAAAAGACGTATCATAATTGTTATTCACAAAATCCTTATTCTCCAAAATCTGATACAAAAAATCTCTATTAGTATCAATGCCCTCAATCACCAACTCAGCAATAGCACTTTTCATTTTCTCAATAGACTCTTCCCTATTTTTACCATGAACTATAATTTTTGCAAGCATTGAGTCATAGTTTTGTGGCACAGTATATCCATCATATATTGCAGTATCAACTCTTATTCCATTGCCACCTGGTAAATGAAGTCCTGTAATAGTTCCAGGACAAGGCATAAAATTTTTACTTGGATTCTCTGCATTTACACGAACTTCAAGACTATGTCCATTAATTTTTATATCTTCTTGAGAATATGATAATTCTTCTCCACTTGCAATTTTTATCTGTTCCTTTATAATATCAACACCTGTTACCATTTCAGTTACAGGATGTTCAACCTGCACTCTTGTATTCATTTCCATAAAATAAAAATCTTTATTTTTATCAACTAAAAACTCTATTGTACCAGCATTGCTATATCCAATTTCTTTTACAGCCTTTACTGCAACCCCTCCCATTTTATTTC
>OGFF01000694.1_pt1 | contig 44039 bp, 43 predicted proteins | sample 1570751 | NCBI WGS metagenome assembly OGFF01 (sample SAMEA2581951, study PRJEB24529) | metagenome | biome: Human gut stool | place: China | collected 2011 | reverse complement strand
TGGGTATAGAAGGGACGGGCGGATGCGCCGATCTCAAAGGGGGTCAGGATGGGGGTATCCACTTCCAGGAAACCCTTGCTGTCCAGGAAGTGCCGCAGCTCCCGGAGGATCATGCTGCGCTTGACGAAGGTATCCTTCACCTCGGGGTTGACGATCAGGTCCACATAACGCTGGCGGTACCGGGTCTCCCGGTCGGTCAGGCCGTGGAACTTCTCGGGCAGGGGCAGCAGGGATTTGCTCAGCAGAGTGGCCTTGTGGACCCGCAGGGAGATTTCGCCCCGCTCGGTCTTGAACACATCGCCCTCTACGCCAACAATGTCGCCAATGTCGTTTTTCTTAAACCGGGCAAAATCCGCCTCGTCCATGGCATCAAACCGGACATAGAGCTGGATTCTGCCGGTGTTGTCCTGCAAATCGCAGAAGGACACCTTGCCCATGCCCCGCTTGCTCATGAGGCGGCCTGCCAGGGTGACAGTGCGCCCTTCCATGGCATCAAAATGCTCTTTGATCTCCTTGGCGGAGGAGGTGACGTCAAACTTGGTCTGCTGGAAGGGGTCCAGCCCCTCGGCCCGGAGGGCCTCCAGCTTGTCCCGCCGGACCTTCACCTGGTCGGACAGGGGCATTTCTGCCTGGGGTACAAACTTTGCCATGGCTTAGCCCTCACGAGAGACGCTGATGACCTTCATGGTGAAGGAACCGGCGGGGGCATTCACGGTGAACTTTTCACCGGCAGCCTTGCCGACGATGCCGCGGCCGAAGGGGGAGTCATCAGACAGCTTGTTTTCCATGGGGTTGGCTTCCTGAGAGCCGGTGATCTTGTACTCGAAGCGCTTGCCGTTCTCGTCTTCCACCACCACGGTGCAGCCCAGACCCACGCGGCCGGTGGCCTCGTTCTCGTCCTCAATGATGACGGCGTGGGACAGCACGTCTTCAATCTCGGCGATTCGGCCGTACAGCTTGGCCTGCTCGTTCTTGGCGGCATCGTATTCGGAGTTTTCGGACAAGTCGCCATAGGACCGGGCCTCGGCGATCATGGCGGCCACCTCGCGCTCACGGGTGGTCTTCAGATAGTTCAGTTCCTTTTCCAGGTCTGCCAGACGCAGGCTTGTGATTTTATATTCCTTAGCCATTTTCAAAATCCTTTCTTAGCTGAAAATTTCCATAGCTTTTCATATTATAGAGGAAAACCCCCGGGGAGTCAAGAAGATTCCCGGGAGTTTTCGAAAAATATAGGGGCTTTTTAGAAACAATTCTTATGAAATGTGTTCCAGAATCTGCCGATACAGCGCTTGGGTTTGCTGTGGGTTCTTTCCACTGAGGACGTAGGTCTGCCCCTTCGCGGTTTTCAGGACGATGGCGCTGCCCGGGCGATAATAGGTCATGCGGGTGTAGCTGCCGAATTCCTCGTTTTCGAAGAGACCTGCCAGCAGCCGGAAGGAGCCAAGGCCCCAGGTGCGGGCGCCGGGAACATTTTCGCTGCGCAGCTCCGCGTCGGTGATGTCGTCATAGGAAATGGTGGTGGAGCCGTAGTAGGTCACGTCCACCTGCATGGCGGTGTCCAGAAACTGATATTTCACGGAACCGGTGAAGAGCATCACGGCCACAAACACCAAGATCGCTGCCCCGATGGCTGCCACCGACTTATTGACCTTCCCCTCCCAGGCGGGCTGGGGCCGGAAAGTCACGCCCTGACGCTGCTGCTTTTTATAAAAGACATAGGAATAGACCATGGGAATGGCATTTCCCAGAACCAGAAGCACGATCAGGCAGGCCGAAGCCGCTTTTTCCGGCAGAAAGCTGGTGGGAATCATCAAAAAGCCGCAGGCCATATAGCATGGCCCCGCCAGACGGTGGGTAGCGTTCCAGTTTTCGTCGCTGGAGGCGGTCCATCTGACCCGGATGCCGACGGTGCTGTTGGGGCGGCACTTGGGCATATAGTTGCCCAGTACCAGATACATGGCGGCGAAGAGCCAACTCAGGATGCGCAGAACGGGCACTTCCATGCGCTGCACCGCAACGGCATAGGAAATCCAGAAGGTGACATTGGACAATACGGGAATGATCCAGATGACAACGCTGTTGATTTTTTTGTTTTTCTCCCGGTCCTTTTCCAGCTTTTCGGTCAGATGCAGGCACAGAGCCAGTGTCAGTGCCAGAAGCACGGGGGTGAACAGCACAACCAACGGAAAGACAGTCTGGGGATTTGTGCTCCATAGCACAAGCCCGATGAGTGCGGGAAGCAGGGTAAAGGCGTAGCAGTGTACGCGGGTTTTCTTACTGTACATGGTTGGGCTCCTCTCTCCAGGCAAGCGAGATTTTTTTCAGAATCCACAGGCAAAGAGCTGCCATGACGGCAAGAACCAGGTAGACAAGGGAATAGGTCAGGGCCTGGGATGAAAGAAACTGAGGGATACCAGTGAGGCTGTCCAGCAGAAAATGAATGCCCAGGCAGCCCAGGATCCACCGGGAATCCTTTTTCCGGAAACCGTAGAAGACCATGGCGGTCATGCAGGTCTGGCAGGCCATGGTCAGGACCCGCTCCAGCCCTGCCAACAGGAAGAGCCCGGCAGAGGTGCTCTTCAGGGCTGCGGCAGCAGCGGTCAGCTGGGCGGTATCTGCCCCGGCGGCGGCTGCCTGCGCAGCCAAAGCATCGAAGCCGCCGCTTTGCAGCAGAAACAGATATACCAGGTTATTGATGTAGGTCAGCCCGATGAGCAGAATCGCCTCTATTCCACCGTGGCCCAGGCCTGCGGCCAGGGCGCGGGGAAAGGTCAGATTTTTTCGCAGCAGCCCCGCACCGGCGCAGCGGCCTGCCAGCTCGAAAAGCCCCGCGGTCAGGGCAAGCCCCAGGGTATAGAGAAGCAGATGCTTCTGCGTCCAACTCAGGAATCCGGCATTTGCGGACAGGGCTGTGAGAATGGGCAACCGGATGAGCATCTGGGGCACGAAAAAGCCCAATGCGCCCACAATCCAGGCAGAGACGATACCCTCCCCCCTGTGCTTTTGCGCGTAGAAGATCAGGCCTCCGATGGGCAGAATCAGACAGATGCCCAGCGTGATGCAGCAGGCAATGATTTTGGTAGCGTAGTGTTCCATGATTTACTCCCCTTTCAGGTCCGCGATCCACAGAAGTGTTTCTTCCAGCACCGATGTATTCAGCGTGTAATAGATGAATTTTCCCTCCCGGCTGTCATAAACCAGGTCCGCATCCTTCAGCACGGACAGGTGCCGGGAGATGGCCGCTCCGGAAATATCGAAATGATCCGCAATTTCTCCGGCGCTTTTTTTGCCGGATTTCAGCAGATTCAGGATTTCCCGCCGGGTCGGGTCAGCCAGGGCTTTCAGGGTTTGCTGCAATCCCATGGGCACACCTCCTGAGAAATATTTAACAATTAACTTAATTGCTAAATGAATGATACCACGGGGGAGACCGTTTGTCAAGGGGAAAAGAAACCTCTTGCACATTTTTGTTTCAAAGGATAGAATAGAGCTAAGGAAGGGGGCTTTGGCTTGCGGCGACTTAGAATACTCTGCTTTGCGGCGGCAATCTGTCTGCTGCTATCTGCCTGCGGCAGTGCGGCAGCGGCGGAAACCAAGGGAGAAGCCCCGGAAAACCCCTATATCATGCCGGAATTTCGGGATGCCCGGTTTCACGGGGAGGCGGCCACGGACTGCGGGGCGCTGAGGCTGGATGACGCCTGCCTGGACCAGGGCTATGTGGCGGTGCTGGCCCAGTCGGAAAAGCGGATGAAATTCCAGATCCTTTCGGGAGAGGAGACCTACAATTACGACCTGCCCGACCGGGAAGCCCAGGTGTTCCCCCTGAACATGGGCAGCGGCAGCTATACCTTCAAGCTCATGGAGCAGATCGAGGGCACCAAGTATGCCTGCACCTGGTCCGGCAGCCGACAGGTGACATTGGAGGATGAATTTGAGCCTTTCCTACGGCCCAGCCAGATGGTTGCCTATTCGGCTTCTTCCCGGTGTGTCGCGCTGACGAAGCAGCTTGCCGAAAGCTGCGAGACGGATACGGAGCTTGCATCCGCAATTTATGAATACCTGGTGGATAGCATCCGCTATGACAAGCAGAAGGCTGCCACGGTCCAGAGCGGCTATCTGCCGGACCCGGACGAGACTCTGGCAACCGGAAAGGGCATCTGCTTTGACTATGCGGCTCTGGCTGCTGCCATGCTGCGCAGTGCCGGCATTCCCTGCAAGCTGATCACAGGCTATGTGGAAAACGATGTTTACCACGCCTGGAACTGCTTCTATCTGGAGAGCCAGGGCTGGGTGACGGTGCAGATTGCCGCGTCGCCGGACACCTGGCAGCGGGTGGACATCACCTTTGCCGCCAGCGGAACGCCAACCAATGCATTGCAGGATGATTCGCGGTATACCCCGCGGTTTACCTATTGAATGGGGGGAAACACCATGAAAACAAAAGGACTGACAAGACAGGAGCTCTCCGCCTTCTGCGCCGGTGTGTCGGTGCTGCTGGGCTCCGGCAGCGGGATGGAAGAGGCTGTGGGCCTGTACGCCGAGGATTCCACCGGTGCGCTGGAGGCTGCCTGCAAGGCAATGGTGCCCAATATGAGCCTGGGCTTCGGAGAAGCCGCCGCCCAAACGGGGCTGTTCCCGGACTATGCCCTGGCGGTGATGCAGACCGCCGAGGCTTCAGGCCGGCTGGAGGAGGGCTTGGGCAGTCTGGCGAAATACTACGACCGGCAGGATGCCCTGGAAAAGAAGGTTCGCAGCGCGATCACCTATCCGGCGGCGCTGCTGCTGCTGCTGGGCGGTGTGCTGGCGGTGCTGGTTTTCGGGGTCATGCCCATGTTTCAGAACGTATACGACAATGTGACCGGCGGACTGGCCGCATCCAGCTATGCCTATGTGCTGTGGGCGGAGGTTCTCAGCCGGGTGGGGCTGTGCGTGGCCATTCTGGCAAGCGTGGGTCTATTGGTGCTTGCGGCAGTCCAGCGCCGGGACCCGGAAAAACTGCGGCCCCGGTTTGCCCGGTTCCCGCTGACAAAGGACGCTTTTCTCACCATGGCCAAGGCCAATATGACGGATATGCTCGCCACCCAGCTGTGCAGCGGCATGGATGGGGCGGAGGCCCTGGACAGCGTGCTGCTCCATACGGAGCACAAAGACCTGAAAGCCGCTCTGGAGCGGTGCCGGGAATATATGGGAGAGGGCGAGAGCCTGGCCAAGGCGCTGTTCCATGCCCGCATCTTCCCCGGCCTCAGCGGAAGGATGCTCCTGAGCGGGGAGGAGAGCGGCACTCTGGCGGAGACCATGGTCACTCTGGCGGAAAAGCTGTCCGGCGACGCCTGGGAGGCGCTGGAAGCGCTGGTTGACCGGGTGGAGCCGGTGCTGGTGGGCTTCCTGACGGTTTGTGTGGGGCTGACCCTGGTCAGTGTCATGCTGCCGCTGCTGGGTATTCTGGGGGCGGTGTGATGTGAAAAAGCTGTTCGTTGCGCTGCTGCTGTGCGTCTGTGTTCCGGCAGGCTTTCTTTGGACGCGGGCAGCCCGGCGGGATATCCGTTTGCAGAGCCGGGAATCCGTCCGGCAGGCGGTGCTGCGCAGCGCCGTGGAGTGCTACTGCGTGGAGGGGGCGTACCCGGAGAGCCTTGGCTATCTGGAGGAGAACTACGGCCTGAATGTGAACCATCGGGATTTTATTGTGACCTATGAGGTGTTTGCCAGCAATGTGGCCCCGGATGTCCGGGTGCTGGTGCGGGGGGAGGCGGAACCGTGAGAAAATCTTCCGGCGCGTTGGCGCTCATGAATCTGCTCCTGGCGTTGGCACTGCTGGTGCTGGCTCTGGCAGGGGCCCGGCTCTATGGCCGGACCCTGGACATTCGCCGGGAGAACACCCGGCTGCGCAGTGCCGTTGGCTATATCCAGAGCCAGGTAGGCGCGGCGGGATATTCCCGGGTGGCGCTGCGGCAGGGGCCGGAGGGAGTCATGCTCTGCATCCCCGAAGGGGCTTCGGATTATGAAACCCGCATTTTTGCTTGGGAAGGGCAGCTCTACAGCCAGTTTGCAGCAAAGGATGCGGCTGTGGACTTATCGGACAGTCAGGCCCTGTGCGAACTGTCCGCCTTTTCCCTGACGGCTCGGGGAGCGCTGCTGGAAATCCGGGCGGACGGAAAGACAGGCTTTGCCTGGTGCCGGGGAGGAATTCGAAATGAGACATAGGGAGAGCACCACCGGCCGCCTGGCCATGGCGGGCCCCATGGTGCTGTTTGTGGGCATTTTCGCGGTGTGCTGCGGAATTCTCACCTGCGTTTTTTTTCGGGGCGCACAGCTCAGCCGGGAAGCGGCGCAGTATAATGAAGCCGTGATGCTCTGCCGCAGCCAGGCAGAGCGGCTGCGGGCGGGGGAAGCGCTGCCTGAGCACAGCTGCTTTGACGGCAGCCTTGCCCAGTGCGGCCCGGAGGACCCGGAATATTTGCTGTCAACCGCAGCGGAGCCCCGGCAGGGCTGCGTTTGCTGGACGCTGACGGTTTCCACGCCGGAGGGAGCGGCACTGTACAGCCTGGAAATTTTTATGGAGGAGGCGCGCAGGTGAGAACGAGAGAGATGCATATGGGCGCTTTGGCGGTGCTGCTCTGCGTGACCGTGCTCTGCGTTGCGGTGTTCGGGGCCCTGACTCTGGTTACGGCAGCGGGGGACCTTCGCATGGCGCGCAGGACCGGGGAATACACAAGGTCCTGGTATGATTTGGAGAATCAGGGGCAGCTCTGGTGCAGCCAGATCCGCCGGTGGCAGGGGGGCAACTGCCAGTTGCCCCCGGATACGGTCCTGGAAGATGGGGTTGCCGGTGTAAAAATCCAGGATCAGACGGGAAAACTGGAAATTTGGCTGTCCCTTTCCGACGGCACGCTGCTGCAATGGGACCATACAGCCGTTTGGCAGCCGGAGGAGACCCTGCACCTCTGGCCCGGGGAAGGAGCGGAAGATGGAAATTGAAGCGATTCTGCGCCGCGCAGTTGACTGCGGTGCATCGGATATCTTTGTGGCGGCAGGTCTGCCGCTGACCTTTAAGATCAAGGGGGAGCAGCAGCGCACCGGGCAGCCCTATACTCCGGCGGACAGCGGGGCCTTCGCTGCGGCGCTGTACCGACTGGCGGGCCGGGAAAGCTACTGCGTGGACGGAAGCCGTATGGACGACGATTTTTCCTGCTCCCTCAGCGGCATTGGCCGGTTCCGGGTGAATCTGTTCCGGCAGCGGGGCACTCTGGCTGCGGTGGTCCGGGTCATCGGCTTCGGCCTGCCGAAGCCGGAGGAATTCCACATTCCGCCGGAGATCATGGCGGTGAAGGACTGCAAAAAGGGCCTGGTGCTGGTGACGGGCCAGGCGGGCTCCGGCAAGACCACCACCCTGGCCTGCATTGTGGACGCCATCAATCACAGCCGCTCCGGCCATATTCTCACCCTGGAAGACCCGGTGGAGTATATCCACCGACACGATAAGTGCATTGTCAACCAGCGGGAGATCCGGTGCGACTGCCCCAGCTATGTGGCGGCTCTGCGCAGCGCCCTGCGGGAGAGCCCGGATGTGATCTTCCTGGGGGAGATGCGGGACCGGGAGACCATGGAGGTGGCCATGAGCGCCGCCGAGACCGGGCAGCTGCTGCTGTCCACCCTGCATACCATCGGCGCGGCCAACACCATCGACCGCATTATCGATGCCTTCCCGCCGGAGCAGCAGAGCCAGATCCGCTTACAGCTGTCCATGGTTTTGCAGACGGTCATCAGCCAGCAGCTGGTGCCGGATGTGAATGGGAACCCCATTCCCGTGTTTGAAATCATGCATATGAATCTGGCGATCCGCAATCTGATTCGGGAGAGCAAGACCCATCAGATCGACAGCGCCATTGCCTCCAATGCTTCCCAGGGAATGCGGACCATGGACATGGCGCTGCTGGATCTGTGGAATCGGGGGCAGATTTCCAGGGAAACGGCTCTGACCTATTGCACGAATTTGGAGACAATGCGAAAAAAGCTGGGATAAAATTGAATTTTTAGATAAATAACTCTTGTAATTCTTCCCAAGTTGTGGTATCTTGTTAGAGTAGAATCAATTCGGGGAGGGGTGTAGACGTGCGGGAATCCGTAGAGATCACCATGTTGGGGAAATTCACCATTTTTGGCCCCGGGATGGCCGCACCCAAAGCCGTCAGCCTGACGGGAAGAGCCCGGCGGCTGTGGATTTTAACGGCGTATCTGATCCTGAATCGGGACCGGGGCGTCAGTGCCCGGGAGCTCATTGATTTGCTGTGGCCAGATTCGGAGAGCAGCGATCCCATAGCTACCCTGCAAAACAACATCAGCCGCGCCAGAAACGCTCTGGAGGAGCTGGGGCTGCGGGACGGGAAGAAGCTGATCTGCAACCGCTCCGGCACCTACTATTGGGCCCCGGATATGGAGACGACGCTGGACTGCGAGCAGTTCCGCGCGGCGCTGCGGGCCTGCCTGGACGAGATGGGCAATATCAAAGATGAGGCTTTGGCGGCCCGGGCCATCGGAATGTATTCCGACGATTTTCTCCCGGAATGTGCCACAGACAGCTGGTGCGTCAATACAAATGCCTATTATCACGCGTCCTATTTGCAGCTCTGCCGGAAAATGACGGCCCATCTGCTGGATCGGCAGGCCTATGCCGAGGTGGGGCAGATCTGCCGCCGGGTGCTGGGGCTTGACCCTGCCGCAGAGGAGTTTGCGGTTCGGCTGATGCAGGCCCTGACCCGCAGCGGAATGCCGGACAAGGCGCTGGAATACTACGATTACATCAGCAAGCTTTACCTGGAGACCTATGCCGTGCCGCCCTCCCAGGAGCTGGAGGCGGAAAAGGCCATTGCGGTGCAGCAGCGCTATGGCGGCGCGGTGGACGAAAACCAGCTGGCCGCCTTCCTGGCCGGCCCCCAGCAAGCCGGAGCCTTCCGCTGCGACAACAGCGTGTTTCGGGAGATGGCCCGGCGGCAGCTGCGGACCATGGAGCGGACCGGAGAGAAAGCCCGGCTGCTCATGGTAGAGCTGCAAAACCGGGAGCTGCCCGGGGAAAAGCGTGCCCAGCTCATGCGCAGAATGGAGCTTACCATTCTGGAAAGCCTGCGCATGGGGGATCCCTTCACGCGCATGGGGGCGGACTGCATCCTGATCATGCTGGCCGGTGCGGATGACAACGGCGCGGCAGTGGTGGAAAAACGTGTTTGCCGGAATTATCGGCAGACCTATTCCGTGCCGGCCTCTGCCTTTGTGTTCCGCAGCATGGACCTGAAGCGGCTTGGGCAGAAAATGATTTAATTTAAGACGAGAAAAAGCGATAAAAGCGCCATTCTTCCTATTTTCCCTTTCGGAAAGTACAGAATGGCGCTTTTGGTATTTCTTGTCATACTTTGGAACGATTTACAAACATGCCCTATCCTGCTAAAATGCATATACGGAAAGAGTATTTTTGCGCACTTCTTGTCAAAAGCAACGTCTCTCCCCCGGGGGTGAGGGCAATGGCAAGGGCTGGGTGCGTATATATGCGAATGAATTCTACTTAAAAACTGCTTTCCAAACAAAATTTTTGACGAATAGAAGGGAAAAAATTCTAAAATCATAGTGAAATCATAGACCTCTTTGCTATACTCGTAGCAGAAAGGGGGGGAGGCCCTGTGCAGGGATTCCGAATGGTCCCGGCGGGGAGCAGCCAATTTTATCTGCTGCTGACAGCCCGGGATGACCAAATGACCGGAAAGCTATATGGCCCGGGGGCGAAAACGGGGCTTCCCTTTACGAGCCTCTCCAGGATGGTCCTGCAGCTGGAGGAGCTGATGGATACCAGGGGAGACGCCTGGGAGCCCTGGGCCCCGCCGGAGGGATTTCCCAAAGAGGCCTTGGAACTGGAGATCCTCTTCCGCCAGAATTACAGCTGGCAGGGCAGGCTCCGGCTGCCGAAGATCGGCAAGGAAGCGGTGTTCCGCAGTGTGCTGGAACTGCTGCTCATCATAGAAACATATTTTGAAGGTTAAACAAGGGGGAGTAAAACATGAAAAGATGGATCGCAATGCTGCTGACGGTTTGCATGCTGATCAGCCTGTGCCCTGTGGGTGCCTTTGCAGAGTCTGCCGCCGGCGGCACAGAACCCGCCCAGACGGTGCAGACAGAGCAGGACACCGCAGACGCAACCGGCGCAACCAAGGGAACGGCTGCACCGGCGGAGGGTACACCCAAGGAAAACGCGGAAGCAAGCAATGCCGGAAATGGCAATGCAGCCACGAACAATGGCACCGGGAATGCGGAAAACAAGGAAAACGCAACCGGCGCAACCAACGAGGAGCCGAAAGCGGAGACCAAGACCTGCAGCTGCAAGGACCTCTGCGATATGCAGCATCCCTATGCCGACTGCGAGGTCTGTGCAAACAGCAACGATGTGGGCACCTGCTGCAAGGGCAGCGTGGCGAAGCTGGACGCGGTTGACCCCCAGCCCGCTGCAGAAGAGGAAGAGCTGGTTTGCACCACCTGCACCACCAAGTGCACGGATGACCATGTCAACGATAGTTGCGCGGCGTGCAAGGCCGATCCTTCCAAGTGCCGCATTGTGGAAGACAATCAGGCCTTGGTCGATACCTATGAGTTCTATGTGGAAGACGTCCGGCAGGATGCCTGGACACAGAGCCTTGAGGAAGGCCAGAACCTGAATGTGCCCGGCAACCCCAGCAAGGATGGGGCTGTGTTCCAGGGCTGGTACAGGCTCGACGGCGAGAATAAGATCCCGGTGGTGTCCGGCGCGGTCAGCGGTGTTTCCGGCAAGACCGTTCGGGTCGATGCAGTGTTCGCGGAATTCAGCTATGTCCTGTTCATGAGCAGGGACGGCAGCGCCGTTGTACATACCGCCCAGGGCAGCAGCGGCAATGCCGTATCCGATGCCGACCTGAATACCGCTGCCAAGATGGTGAACCTGTCTCTGGACCCCGCGGAAGCCGTTGTGGGCTGGAGCAGCACACAGGGCGGTGAGGCCGGTGCGGTTGCCTTCGCCGCCGGTACCGTCAAGGTTTATCCTGTGATCAAGACCGGCTACTGGGTCATCTTCGATTCCAAGGGCGGCAACTATGTGGCCCCCGTCTTCGCCCAGGTTGGCGAGACCGTGACCCTGCCGACTGCGACCCGGTCGGGCTATACCTTCGACGGCTGGTATCAGGACGGACAGCCTGTGACCCAGGTCAACGCAGCGGCGAACCTGGAGGCCCACTGGACCGCAGCGAAGAACACCAAGTACACCGTGATCCACTGGCAGGAAAATGCCAATGATGAGAGTTATTCCTTTAAGGAGTCCGAACCCAAGACCGGCACTACCGGCGAGGAAACGAAAGCTGCGGCCAAGCACTATGAGGGCTTCACGGCCCAGGCCGTTACCCAGCAGACCATCGCCGGTGACGGCAGCACCATTGTGAATGTGTACTACAAGCGCAATGTGTATACAATTACCTTCCATGTTTATACTTGCGGAAGGACAGCGCATAGGCACAGCATATTGTGCGGTGGTGGATTTATGTGCGGCATGAAAGAGCATACGCATAGCAATGCCTGCAAAGGAGAAGATATTGTAATCAAGGCTAAGTTTGGTGCTAGTATTTCTGATAAGTGGCCTACAGTGATGGGCAGCAACACTTGGTCTACTGAACTGGATGGTAATACCTATCAGGTCAGCATTGATGTTATGCCAATCGGCGGGGATGATTTTTACGGACCCAAGATTGCCCAGGGCAGTGAGACGGCGTATTATTATGTACAGGTTCTTCCTGGAGAGACAGGAACAAGATACAATGGTGTTACCTATAAAGAACATCACCACGATACCTCTCCCGGAACTGGGTATTCGGTTACAGAGGAAGACAAATATACCATAACCGGATTTACCTACAAAGAGGGAACGGAGAACGGCGGAAGGTATAATAACGCCAAATTCTACTACACCCGCAACAGCTACAACATTGTCTTCATCAACAACGGCGCTACGGAAAAGAAGCAGCCGATGAAGTACGAGCAGTCTTTGAGCGGCGTAAGCTATGAACCCACCCGGCCTGACGGTGTGCCTGCGGGTTACAAGTTTGCTGGTTGGTATGATAACGAGGCCGGTGTGGGCAATGCTTTCGTATTCGACGGCAAGACCATGCCCGCCCAGAACATCACCCTCTATGCCAAGTGGGCGGCCCCCGAGGTCACTGCAACCGTTTATCTGACGGTAACGGTGGGCGGCGAAAGCAGAACGCTGAGCGTTCCCTACGGTTCCTCTCTGGTGGAAGCACCCGGATATGAGGCGCTGATGCAGGAGATCACTGCGAAGAACGGCAGCGCGCCCAGCGCCTGGTTCTCCGTGGACGGCGACGGCGCAAAGACGCTGTTCAACCCGGATACCAAGCTCTATGCCCCCGTGACTCTGGTGCCCCACTTCTCCGGAACGCTGGAAACCTTCCAGGTTACCTACGTAGAAGGCGACCAGGAGGGCCCGGAGGACAACAACTCCTATCAGAGCGGCAGCTACGCCACGGTCCTGGGACCGAAGAATGGCAACCTGCGGTTCCTGTTCTGGAAGGACACGGCAACCGACAAGATCTATAAGCCCGGTGAGTCCATGAAGATGAGCGGTGACGTGACCCTCATCGCCGTGTACACCGAGGCACCGGCCACGGTCGGGCTGACTTACCACAACGGAACGGACTCCCGCACTGAGACTAACATCCGCGCCAACACCTTTGCAACAGTAAAGTCTGCGGCAGAGCTGGGCTTCACCGCCCCAGACGGCTACGTTTTCGTCGGCTGGTCCTTAACCGAGAACGGCGCAGCCACCTACTTCCCCAAGAATGCCGTCTACGTCCCTGAAAACGGCGCACACCTGTACGCGGTCTGGACGGAACGGACGGATCTGAGCTATACCGTGCGGTATCTGGAGAAGGGCACGGACAATCAGCTGAGCGGTGAGGTGCTGGTTTCCAATCAGACACTGGGCGCTTCTGTGAACGCAGCTGACCATAAAATTGAAATCACCGGTTATAAATTTGATTCCGCAGAGCCTGAGACGCTGGAAATCGGCGCTGAGGGAAATGTGATGGTGCTGTACTATGTAAAGGATACAAGCCAGACCAAGCCCACCACCTACACTGTGAAGCACATCGTAGGTGGAGAGGAAGAGTACAGCCACACCTACACCGGTACCGCATGGATTAACGAAACCAATCCTACCATTGTGATCGAGGCAGGCAGCCTGGCCCAGAAGACCTACACCGGCTACAAGTTCGAGAGCATCGACACCGAGGCCAAGGAGGGCGATGCGATTGCCAGCGGCACTGTTATCACCCTGACTTATGTCAGAGATAACGGTCAGACTCAGAAGACCACCTACACCGTGCAGCACATGGTGGAAGGCGAGACTGAGCCGAGAAACACCGACACCTATGAAGATACCGCATGGGTCAATGAGACCGATCCCACCATCATTGTGAAGGCGGGCACTCTGGCAGAGAAGACCTACACCGGCTATAAGTTCAGCACGATCAGCCCCTCCGTGCAGGAAGGCGATGCGGTCAAGACCGGTACCGTCATCACCCTGACCTACGTCAAGCGCACCGACCTCACCTACACCGTCAAGTACCTCTGGACCGACGGTATGGGTTCCGGCACCGCCATTGAAGGTGTCCGGGACAAGGTCGTGAAGAACGTGACCTTTGGAGACGTGATCGTGGAAGGCCCCATCGACATTACTGGCTACACCCCTGTGGAAACCGGCAAGAAGGAGTCCCGGATGGATGCGGAATCTAAGGTGATCACCTTCCTGTACTACAAGAACGTTACCCTGACCGCCGCTTCTGATGCCGTTGTTTACAACGGCACCACCCAGACCCTGAGCGGTTACACCAGCTCCGAAGCGGAAGCTAAGTTCGAGGGCATCACTGCCAATGGCAGCGGCAAGGACGTGGGCGAGTACGCCGTGACCTTTAGCGGTGTCTCCGAGCGGGAGCAGAAGATCTCCAAGGATGGCAGGTACCTGCTGACCGGGACTGTGGACGGCAAGCTGACCATCACCCCCGCACCCTGACCGTGACCACCGAGTCCGACAGCAAGGTCTATGACGGCACCGCCCTGACGGCGCCCGGCAGCATCACCGGTCTGGTAGGCCGCGAGAGTGTGGACTTCACCGTCACCGGCAGCCAGACGGACGTTGGCAGCAGCAAGAATACCTACAGCATCGATTGGGGCAATACCAAGTCTTCCAACTACACGGTTGCGGAAACGCTGGGCACCCTGACCGTCACCGCCCAGAACATCACGCCTCCTGTGAATCCCGATGACCCCAACGGTTACCTGGGTGTTCAGGTGGACAGCCCCGCCGATCATGTGTATGACGGCACGGAGCACAAGTGGGCCCCCACTGCGACGGACAAGGACGGCAATGCCCTGACGGAGAATAAGGACTACACCGTTGCCTACGGCAAGACCGATTTCACCAACGTCACCGGCGATATCACCGTGACCGTCCGGGGTGTCGGCAACTACACCGGCACCGTGACCAGAAGCTACAAGATCACCCCCAGAGAGGCCGTCATCACCGTGAACAACGGCACCAAGACTGCGGGCCGGAACGACCCCGCCTTCACCGGCACCGTGACGGGCCTGATTGGTGAAAACGACCTGGGCGTTGTGAGCTATGTGCGTACTAACAATGCGGAAGCCGTCGGCACCTACACCGGTGTCCTGACCGCCCTGTACACCGAGAACGCCAACTATGACGTTCGGGTGATCAACGGTACCTTCGTGATCACTGCGGCCAATAACCCGAATCCCAATCCTCCTCAGCCCAACCCCAATCCTCCGCAGCCCAACCCCAATCCTCCTCAGCCCCAGCCCGAGCCCAAACCTGAACCCAAACCTGAACCCAAACCCGAGCCTCAGCCCGAACCCAAACCTCAGCCTGAACCTGAGGGAACCGTGGTAGAGGAGATCGTGGATGAGGCCGCGCCTTTGGATATGGGCGGCGCATGGGCCCTGGTGAACCTGATCCTGACGATCCTGACGGTGCTTGGCAGCATCCTGCTGCTCATCGGCTACATCGGCAAGAAGAAGAAGGAGCGGGAGGATGAGAACGGCAACGTTATCCTCAACGCCGAGGGTGAAGCCGAGACGGACGACATCAAGAAGAAGGGCGGCTGGAGACTGGCCAGCATCATCCCCGCCGTGGCTGCAGTGATCGCATTCATTCTCACCGAGAATATGCGCCTGCCCATGGTCCTGGTGGACAAGTGGACTCTGCTGATGGTGATCATCGCTCTGGTCCAGCTGCTGGTTGCCTACTTCAGCAAGAAGAAGACCCAGGAACCCGAGCAGCCCGAGCAGATGGTTGCAAACGCATAACCCCCAAATTCCCTCCGGCGGAAACGCCGGGGGGAATTTTTGCCAAGCCGGTTCATTGACAGGAAAGGCGGATGCCGGTATGATTAAGAAAAAAGAAACAGGAGGCATTTTATGAACCTTTCAGACTGGACCTTTTTCATGGACGGCTTTGAGCCGCTGCCCTGCCGGGCGCCCTGCACCATGTATAGCGTACTTTTGGAAAACGGAAAGATCCCGGATCCCTTCTATGGGGTCAACGAGCAGACCCTGCGGCACTTGGGGGAACGGGACTGTGCCTTCGAGACGGAATTCACGGTGGATGCCCGGGATCTGGAGAAGGAATACCAGGAGCTGGAATTTTCCGGCCTGGATACCGTCTGCCGCATCCTGCTGAACGGGTCGCTGGTGGGCAGGACAAAGAATATGCACAGGACTTACGTTTTCCCGGTAAAGGACCGGCTGGTCCCCGGAAAAAACACGCTGCGGCTGGAATTTTCCTCCCCCATGGCCTATTTCCGGGAGGCCCAGCGGCGGCACTATCTCTATATGAATGACGGAGATACGGTCCCCGGAACGGCCCACCTGCGCAAGGCCATGTTCGAGTCCGGCTGGGACTGGGCGCCTACCCTGCCGGATATGGGCATTACCCGCCCTGTGGAGCTGCGCAGCTTTGACGGCGGACGGCTGGAGCGGGTGCTGGTCAGCCAGAAGCACCGGGGCGGAGAGGTGGACGTGAGCGTCCGTGCGGATGTGCTTTGCGGGCCGGAATATGAAGTTTATGTAAATCTTGACGGGCAGCGGGTACGGGCAACGGCCGGTAAGGCGGTGGTCCATATCGAGCATCCCCGGCTCTGGTGGGTGCGGGGCTACGGTGAGCAGCCCCTCTATCCGCTGGAAACGGAGCTCTGGGTCGGGGGCACCTGCGTGGACCGGAAAACGATGCGCATCGGCCTGCGGACACTGACGGTGAGCACGGAGAAGGACGCCGACGGAAAGGGCAGCGAATTCTGCTTCGTCATCAACGGCATCAAAATCTTCTCCATGGGCGCAAACTTCGTTCCCATGGACAGCCTGCTCACCAGGATCACCCCGGACCGGCTGGAAAATCTGGTAAATCAGGCCGCTGCCGCCAATTTCAACACCCTGCGGATCTGGGGCGGCGGCTATTATCCGGAGGATATGTTCTATGATCTCTGCGACGAAAAGGGCATTCTGGTCTGGCAGGATTTTATGGTGGCCTGCGCAAACATCTGGCTCACAAAGGACATGGAGCAGGAATTTACCTGCGAGGCTGTGGATAACCTGTCGAGACTCCAGCACCATGCCGCCCTGGGCCTGCTCTGCGGCAACAACGAGATGGAGGGCATGATCCTCGGCGGCTGCCAGAATACGGAGCTGGTGCACATGGATTATTTGCGGCTGTATGAGCACCTTCTGCCGGAGCTCTGCGGAGCGTATGCACCGGATACCTTCTACTGGCCCTCCAGCCCCTCCTCCGGCGGCAGCTTTGATGACCCCGGCTGCCCTTCCCGGGGAGACACCCACTACTGGATGGTCTGGCACGGCGGCCTGCCCTTCACGGCCTATCGGGAGAACAGCTTCCGGTTCTGCTCGGAATACGGCTTTGAAAGCCTGCCCAGCATGAAGACCATTGAGACCTTCAGCGCCCCGGAGGACCGGAATCTCCTGTCCCGGGTCATGGATGATCACCAGAAGTGCCGCACCGGAAACGAAAAGCTGCTGCGGTATCTGGCGGACTATTATCTCTATCCCAGCCGTTTTGAGGACCTGGTCTATGCCTCCCAGCTGATGCAGGCTGAGGCTATTGAAAGCGCCGTGGAGCATTTCCGCCGCCAGCGGGGCTACTGCATGGGCTCTACCTACTGGCAGTTCAACGACTGCTGGCCGGTGGCCTCCTGGTCCAGCGTGGACTGCTTCGGGCGCTACAAAGCACTGCACTACGCCGCCCGGAAGTTCTACGCCCCCGTGGCCATGGGCCTGTTTCTGGAAAACGGGGCGCTCACCGTCAACATTGCCAACGAGACCCGCGCCGGTTTCCGCGGCCACATTCATCTGGCCATGTGCCGGGGAAATCTGACCGTGCTGGACGGGCTTCGCCGGGATGTGGAGGTGGAAGCACTGTCCTCCCGAGATGTGCTGACCTACCGCGTGGACAGCCGCGACCCCTACGACACCTTCCTGTATGCCGACCTGTACGATGAGCAGGGCCGCTTCCTTATGCGTCAGGTGGAACTGCTGGTGCCTGCCAAGCATTTCCGGTGGCGCAAGCCGGCGTTTGACGTCCGGATCGCCCCCGTCCCCGGTGGGGCGGAAATTTCCGTTCAGGCCGATGTATTTGCCAAGGGCGTTTTTCTGGACTTCCGGGACTTTGACTGCGTTCTGTCCGACAACTTCTTCGCTCTCACCGCCCCCGCGCCCTACCGCGTGACGGTGCAGACCTCCCGCAGCGTGGAGGAGCTGGAACAGAATCTGACCATCAAGTCCGTGTATGACATCCGCTGACCGGTAAGGTCTGCGGACATCCCGGTAAAAACCGGGCGGGGCATATCGCCGCATTGCTGCGCGATATGCCCCGCTCTTTTTTTGCAATCTGTCGAAATTTGTGCTACGCTATCGGTGGTGCTGCCAGTACCCCGGTAGGCGGTTCCCCTCGATTTTTTCGGGGGTGATGCTTCTTTGCCCCCAATCGTAAACGAGAGGGGGTGACAGGTATGGATGTTACATGGGAAGGAATTTTCCAATTCTGCATGCTCATTGCTGCTGTCATTGCCCTGGTTCTCCAGGCAAATAACAAGAAGAGATAACCGCTGCCCTCCAAAGTAACGATTATCTCTTCGTAACGCATGGGGGAGCCGTCCTACTGGTAGCACCCCTGTATCCATACTATATCCCAAATCTTTCATTTTGTCAACCGCCCTGCCTTCCGGCAGGGCTTTTTTATTGCGCAGGAAACCCCCGCCGCGCGGTCACGCCGCACGGCGGGGGTCAAATTTCATTTTCCGGGCTGTTTATTTCTCCGCCGCGGCGATGTAGTCGTTCCCATAGCAGAAGATATGTCCGCCGATCTGTCCCCAGATGTTGCTGTTGGTGGGCTTCGTGGCGAAATACACCACTTCCTTCGGCAAGATATAGGGGCCGTAGATCGCTCTTTCAATGGCCTCGTACTGCGCCTGGAAGGGTTCCGCCTTGTCCAGACGGGGCACGGAACGGAACTGTCCCTGCCCGTAGATCACGTCATGGAGGTTATCAGGGAAACTGTCGGAGGCGATCCGGTTCAGCGCCACCTCCGCGACGGCCTGCTGGCCTTCGGCGCATTCGCCCTGAGCTTCTACCCAGACGACCTTCGCCAGGAGCTTGATGTCATCCTGACTCAGCTCAATATCCGCGTACCGGGGTTCGCCCCGTTCGGGCGTTTCCTCGTAGTAAATGAAGGGTTCCTCCGGCATGGCGCTCTTGTCGTAGATCCACGCGCCGTCGTAGCCCAGCAGAATGTCTTCCGGGTTAAAGCCTTCCTCGAAGCCTTTTTTCAGCTGCCAGAAGTCGTAATTGTCCCGGTTGGAGTCATTGACGATGATCTTCCCGTTTTCATTGATGCCGGCGAGAACGATGAAGTGCTGGGAATTGGTGAAGATGGAGTTGTGGTTCATCAGCACGATGGCGACCTGCCCCTCCTGCAGTGCCTTATAGACAACGTGCCAGTTCTCCGCCTTCTTACAGGCAAGCTGAAGCGTCTTGTTGCCGTATTCCAGCCGGGCAATGTTGTTGATCGCCCGTCCGCCGAAATAGTGCGCCAGCTCGTCGGGGGTGTATTCATGGTCGGTCAGGTAGCTTGCCACCATGGCCAGAGAAACGATGCTGCATCCGCTGGTCGCAATGGTGCCGCTGCCGTACATGGTGTAGGGGTAGTCGTTCTGGAAATACTGCGGAATAGTGGAAATGACCGTCTTTTCTTCGCTCTGCGTCTCCTCCGGGACGTCCTCTCCGGTGGTCTCCGAAGCTGCTTCCTCGGTAACTGCGGGAGCCGTCTCCTCGACGGCCGCCGTCGGTTCCGCAGGGGCCTTCACCTCCGCGGGGATGTACAGATATTGCAGCACGAGTCTGCAATCCTCGTCCTGCGCCACGTCGGCATAAATCTCACAGAGCCAGTTTTCAAGCCCACTGTCGGCAATGGCGAAGCTTCCTTCCTCTCCTGTTACGTACCAGCCGTAAAAAACAAATCCGTCAGGGGTCTTCTGCGCGGCATCCTCCCGCAGACCCGCCATCTGCGCCTCATTCGGCACGGCGTAGGTCGTGATCCGGATATCACCGGGAACCGCGTTTTCCGGAATGCCCGCACGTACCACTTCGCCAACAGACGCGGCGGTGGCAGGGAGAGCGGCGATGCCGCAAAGAAGCGTCAGCGAAAGCAGAACCGCAGTCAGCCGCCGGCAATTTCCATGTACGCGCATTCCTTCGCCCCCCTGTCTGTAAAAAGCGTTCCGCGCCCCCGCGCGGCGGGATACGGATGCGTATATAAACACGGATACAGTATAAAGCATTTTTTGTCAAAAGTCAAGACATGTCGAAGGAGGGAAACCGTTCTCCCCGAACGAATTTTCCAAAAGGCGCGGTCTGTCTATTTCCTTTTCCGACTGTGGGATATCCACCGGGCCGAGCAGCCCAGCAGCGCTCCCAGCGTGTTCATGATGACGTCGTCCACCTCGCATCTTCCCAGACTGTAACGGTACTGCAAATATTCAATTCCCGCCGAAGAAAGGCACGCCAGCACGACCGTGACGGGGACGGACAGCTTCCATTTCCCCAGCACGAATGGCAGGGACAGCCCGATGGGGAAAAACAGCAGAACATTCATCAGCATCGACCGGTACAGTTCCGGCTGCTCTCTGGCCTCCCGGAAGTTCTGAAATGGAACAAGCACAGCTTCCGCCGTTTCTTCCCCTCTTGCGCAGACCGTCATATAGAAGATCACCGCCGCGATCCCGGCAAAAACGGCCGTGTTGAGTATCCGCCACCGCCTGCTGCCCTGTTCCCTGCTCCCCAGATATCCCCACAGCACCGCCGCCAGGATCATGAAGATCACAATCCTGTGCAGCGGCTGTATATAAATCAGCCAAAAAAGTTTATTCATGCTTTTTTCCGTTTCCCAATACGGTTTGCCGCGCTTTCCAGCAGCCCGCGGAGGTACTGGAATTCGCTCGTCTTAAAATAAACCAACAGCAGCAGACCGTTGGATAGCGCCAGAGCGAGCAGCGCCTTCACACCAAAGCTCAGCAGCATATTTTTCAGCGACACCAGTGAAACCGCATACCACGTTCCAGCGGCAACCAGAACGGAAACCACAATCTCCCGCCCCTCCCGGACAGCGTATCTGGCAAAGGAGACCTCGAATACGTCCCGGCAGACAAAATAGGGCTTTGCCCAGAAGGACAGGGCAAGGAAACTGACCAGCGTGCCAAACAGAACACCGGCAATGCCGTACCGCTTTGCCAGAACGATAGAGATCACCATGTTTGCAATGGCTTCCGCCATCGGGATAAACCGGTCCGGGTAATACAGCCCGGCCGCGTTTTTGGCAATGTCGATCCCGGAGTTGATCCCCTTGAAATAGTATATCGCAACTGCCAGAATCAAAATGGCCTTTGTCAGCACAAAGTCCTGCCCCAGCCAGATCGCGACGAACGGCTCTACCAGACACAGCAGGCAGGTCGCCGTGAACGTATACAGCCAGTAGTTGATAAAATCTACCCGCTTGTACACTTCGTATGCCCGCTCCTTCGTTTCGCTTGCGATCAGGTTGCCCATGCTGGCTGTAACACCGCTGGAGAAGGTGGTCACAAACCCGGAAACAGAAGTGATCAGGGTCGTGTAATTGCTGTACATACCCACGGCGGTCACGCTGACCAGCGAGGAAATAACCAGATTGTCGGAACACTGGGAAATGATATAGCCCACCTTCCCCAGAAAAAGCGCCTTGATGTTTGTAAACAGGCTCTTGCGGACTTCGGGGTCAAGCTTCCGGACGTTCTTGTCCTTCAGATATGGATACCGCCTGTCAACAATGCGGCAGAAAATCAGGTTCTTGACAATGGTCGTGCCGATGTCAACAGCAAGGTACAGAATATAATTCTGCGCAAAATACAGTATCAGCACCTTCAGCACCAGCACCACGATCTGCGCAATGGTGCTTGCGATGGTATAAAGATACTTATTCTGGTCCGAGGTGTTCAGCGTCGTTTTATAGACCCACAAATAGGAGGACACCGAACCAAGCAGGAACAGCCAATACACGAGATTGGCATCCGGCGCGGTATTGTCTTTCAGGAAGAATGGAAGCAGCGGGTAAAATGCTATCCCGATCGCAGCCGTTCCTATCGCCAGAGCGCGGTAAGTATACTTGAAAAACCGCATCAGCGATTTGACCTGTTCAATATCGTTTTCCGCCAGAGGTTTATACAGCGCGTAACCGATCGCCACGCCTATGCCGGACTCTGCCAGCGAGAAAATGGTCAGAATATTGCTCATCAGGCCGTTGATGCCCAGATATTCCACGCCCACACTGTAGATCAGGACCCGCCGGGACAGGAACCCCAGCAGAATCACGATCAGCTGCGAGGCAAACGATACCACTGTATTTGTGACAGATTTCTGCGTTCTGGACCCTTTCACTTTTTGATCTCCTTAGCTTAGACATTGGGAAAGCGCCGTCTGACGGCACAGTCATGTTCGTATGCTTCACCGCGAATGGTTCCGCAGGGGTCGCTCTTCCGTCTTCCTTTTCATTCTTCCAGAATCCGGAAAACCCGCTGAATTTCCCCCTCGTTTCCCTTTCCCTCGGACTGCTGGTACTGGCGGATATGGGCATACAAAGCAGGGTCGCGCATCAGACGCAGAATTCCCTCCGCTACGGCCTCCGGGGTCATTTCCACCACAAGGCCGTTTTCACCCTGTACCATCTGGTCATATACGACGTCAAAATTGGTTGCCACGCAGGGGCGGTTCAGAATTCTGGCCTCGGTCAGCGTCAGGCAGTAGCCCTCAAAGCGGGAAGTCTGCACGTAAATATCTCCCGCTTTCATATAGGGGTAGGGGTTTGCCTGCACTCCCAACGGAATGAAATCCTTCTGCAAACCATATTGGCCGATCTTTTCTTCCAGCATTTTTCGCTCCGGGCCTTCGCCGCAGACCATCCATGTAAAGTCTGCGCCGCGTTCCTTCAGAATATGGGCGGCTTCAATCGCGATGTCATACCCCTTCTGCTTTACCAACCGTCCCACAGTCGTCAGCACCGTTCCATGCAGGGGCGGGAGATCGGCCGGTTCCTCCGCCATGCTCTTTATGATTTTTTCGCTGTTGATGTCGTAGACCGTTACCACTTTTTCGGCGTATTCCGGGAAGACCTCCCTGAATTTTTCCGACAGCTGCTCCGAGACGCAGGAAATATAATCATATCTCCCATAAGTTTCCCGGTCAAAGCCTCTGTTAAATCCAACGCCCTCGTAGTCGGCATTGACCCATGCGATTTTCTTCGCAGCGTTAACTTTTTCCGCAACAAAATGCGTGGGCGTCCCCTGACCCCATGCAATGGCCACGTCATGCGCCCCGGGAAGCGGGTCAAACGCGCCGCGCGCGCCATTCCAAAGCACCTGCGTGGCATGGAGGGGGTTACCGGCGCGGTCGTTCTTTCTCAGCTGTTCGCTGACGGCCAGACGCGCCTTTAAGAAGCGGATGTTCCCGGCTGTCAGCTGCTTTACAAGGGGCAGACCGCAGAACTGAAAATAGGGTATCGACGGCAGAATCTTCACCTGCGGCGGCAGCAGCTTTTCAAACGTGCCGCCCCGGTTTATCATCTGCAGATACACGTCATACCGCTGGTAGTCAAACAGGTTCAGCAGGGAGGACAGGCTCTTTTCCGCGCCGCCCACGCCCATGGAATTGATCATGAACAGGATCTTCTTCATCGTTTCCCCTCTGACAAAACGTTTTCAATGTACGCTTTGGACACGCTTACTTTCTCGTCCAATCTTTCCAAAATCTGTGGATAGTCGATCCGCGGGCAGTCCCTGCCGGCGCTGTCCATCAGGCAGTCCCGCAGGCCAAGGCCGTAAAGCAGATCCCGCATTCTTGTATTGATATGCTCCTGCCGGTTGAATACCACGAACTGCTTCCGGAAAATCAGCGAAAACGCGGTGGCGTGGAAGGAGTTGGATACCACAAACTGCGCATGGTGTACCAGATTCAGGAACGTCAGCGGCCCATCCTGCTCGAAGCATCTGTCGCATTCCCCGCAGGAAAGCACCGAGTACAGCTTCCATCCGTTTTCCTCCGCCATTCTCCGCGCGAAGCGAACCATCTCCGGATTGCGGTCAAAATCGTACAGCAGGACATACGGCTTCGTATTGGGAACGGGCTTCTCAATGGAAGCCCATGCTTCGCTGTCCAGCAGGAACACCGGGTCCATCGCCTGCACGGCCCCCGGGATGCCCAGCCGCTCCACGATTGCCGCCCCGGAGCTTTCCCGAACCGAAATATGATCCAGCCCGGACAGCCGCCGCTTCACGTCCGGCTTCCATTCCTCCGGAATGTCGTCCATGGCAAAGCTGGCCGCGTAGGACGCTCTGACGCTGCCCGCAGGCGCAAAGTCCAGATAGAACGCCGGGTCTTTTCCGTTGGGGAAAAAGCAGTTCCATATCTGGTCGCTTCCCGCAAAGTAGACGTCCGCTTCCGGCGGGTTTTGCTTCAAGTCGTCATTGGACGTGTAGCGGCGCGGGGTCAGCGGCAGGAACTCCGCGGTAAACCGGTCGTATTCCGCTTTCCCGTTTCTGGCCTTAAGCCGCCCCGGCAGTTTCGCAAGGTTATACAGCTCCCGAACGACCGGCTTATCATATGCGGGATTCCCCAGCCCCCAAAGCGGATAATGATTGCTCAGATAGTCCGGCTTATAGTCAATGATCTGGGCGTCATGCCCCAGCTTGCGCAGGTAGGTCACCAGCGCGTAGGCCTGCAAGCTCGCGCCCACATTGTACACGTCATGGCAGGTAATTGTTTTGATCTTCATACGTTTTCCAGCAGCCTGTAGATCTTCTCGATCTCCCCGGCGTTTGTATAGTCTCTTATTTTCGTGTTTTCGGTCAGTTTTTGCCGCAGCGCCTCATCCCGAAGCACTGCCGCGATCCCCGCCGCACAGCCTTCGTTGTCCATGGGGACGATCACGCCGTCCACGCCGTCCTCCAGCTGGCTGGCGGAGGTGGCGTAACCGGTGATCACCACGGGCTTGTTCAGGATCTGGGCTTCCCGAACGGTCACCGATTTTCCCTCATACCGGCTGGGCTGGACGTACAGGCCGCAGGCTTTGATGTAGGGGTACGGGTTTTCCTTTTTCCCCAGAATGATGACCCGCTCATCCATCCCGGCGTCCTGTATCCGCTGCCGGATCAGCGCTTCATCCCCGCCGTAGCCGATGAGATACCACTTTACATTGCAGCCCGAAGCCAATATCCGGCGGCAGATATCCGGCACATTGTCAAAATTCTTGGCAGCGCAGAACCGGCCAATCGACAGCAGGCGAATGCTGCCGTCTGACGGCATCTCCCGCTCGGCGGAAAATGCCGCGCTTCTGCTTTGCACAAGGTTCTTTGACAGCATATTTTCCACAACAATGGACTTGTTCGTCAGATAGCCGTGCTTCGCGTCAAACGCCTGCTTGCACGCATCCGACACGTTCACCACGTAGTCGGACATCCCCCACATTTCCTTCTCGATGGCGTCGCAGAAGACCATCTGAGAAGCATCGGTGTGGAACCATGACATCCTGACCTTCGCGGAGACCTTTTTCCCGACGATGTAATGCGGGTCATTGAAGCTGATCGCAAGGTCGTAGTCTCCCGGAATGTCCGGAAGATAGGGGATGCACAGCTTGTGGAAATACTGCTTGTAGTTATGTCCGCTCTGCATCGGGCCTCTGGAAAGGCTGGATCTGATCTTCGCCGCGGCCCTCGCCATCCCAATCGGGATGCAGCCCTGCGCAAAATTCTGTTTCATGGATTCCGTCAGCGCCCGGTACGCCTTCATCTCGGGAAGCAGACGGACATTGGGGTTGAGCATCGACATCAGTTCGCCCTCATGGGCATACAGGAACAAGTCAACGTCATAACGGTCATAATCGATGGTATCCAGCAGTCCCAGCAGACTGTTCTCCGCCCCGCCAAGCTCCATATTAAAATGCAGTATGATGATTTTCTGTTTCATGCTCTGTTCCAATCACTTTTTTCGTAAGCCCGAAGCACATAATAGTAGTGCTCCCCTAAAAACCGGAGCTTTTCCTTAAGCGGCAGTTCTCCCTTTACCACAGCTTTCCTTGCTCTGGCGATGATTGGGCGAAGCTCCTGCTGCACATCGTCCATGTGGTACTTTTTCGCCTGACGCAGCCTGAAGTCCGCCAGCTGCAGCAGATTCGCGTAGGCGCAGTCGCGGTAAAGCAGTTTCTCCCCGGAGCGCTCCAGAATATCGATATCCTCAAGCGTATCGTATACCTGCCCGACCCTCTGCCGCTGGCCTGCCGAGCTGGAGATCGAATTCCCGTTCCGATAGTAGTAGTACAGGGTTTCGGAAATGGAAACCACCTTCTTACTGTTCAGGACAAATTGAATCGCAAAGTTTCTGTCTTCAATGTAGTGCAGGCTCGGGTCGAACCGGATGCCCCCCATCGTTTCCCGGCGAAACAGCTTGTTCCATGCCACGCTGTATTTGTACTGCGCCCGAAGGTATGTTTTCAGGAAGTAATCGTCCCTTGTCAGTTCCTCCGCCGCGTTGCAGCCCTCTGCCGGGCGGTTTGCCTCCGCAAAGTCGAAATGTTCTTCCGTCCCCTGCGCAAAATCGCACAGCACCAGATCTGCACCGTGTGTCTGCGCCGCTTCCGCCAGCCGTTCATACATCAAGGGGCTGATGTAGTCGTCGGCGTCAACGAAAGCGATCCAGTCCCCCGACGCATGGTCAATGCCGATATTCCGCGCGTTGGACAGCCCGCGTATCTCCGTGGAGATCGGTTTTATCCGGCTATCTCCGGCCGCCAGCGCTTCCAGTACCTCCCATGTATTGTCCGTCGATCCGTTTTCGACGGCAATGATCTCAATATCCCGGAACGTGCTCCCGGTAATGGAGTTGATGCACCGCTCGATGTACGCCGAACCATTGTACACCGGCACAATAACGCTTATCATTCCGTGCCCCCCTGTCAGAACGGGAGATTCCGATATCTCCAGTTGATCAGCTTCACATACCACTTATCCTTCGATTTTTCCGGCGCTGCTCCCCTCCACGGGGTCTGCGCCAGATTTTCCCAGTACAGCGCCTTGAGCGGGTGCCTGCAATCCCTGCACCACGGTCTGCTGGTGAAGCTGGGGGTGTAATGCAGGATCACCGGTGCCTTTTTCGCGGCCTCTATTTCCTCCTGAGGGTAAAAGCCTGCTTCCTCGTGAAAATAGTTCAGCAGCTTTTCCCGGCTGAGCATGTAATGGATGGTCATGAGATTGTCTTTTATGGGTAAGTTTACATAATCTCCCATCAGCACGCCGTTGAGGACGCCCTGATCGTGGTGGACGACATTGCCCCCGTGTCCTTCAATAAAGGACATGCACCTTTCCCCCATTTTCCGGGCGCGCCATTCCGCCAGATCGATCAGAAGCAGTCCCGCGTTGAAATAGCGCATTCCGGCCCGCAATCCAACAGCCGCCTTGGTGTCCGCGCTGATGCCGTCCTGCACCGCCGCCAACACCTTGCCGTCCAATGGCGTGTTCCAAAGCTCGCGGAGCGGTTCGCAGACGATCATATCACAATCTGCATACAGCACTCTGTCAACCGTTTCAGGCAGCATCTCTCCGACGAACAGTCTGGCATAGGAGCTGATGGAAATGTCCCAGCTCATGTTCAGCCGGAGCTTTTCCTTCCACTCAAGGAAAGGAAGAAACATAATTTCAGCATTGGAAAACCGGCTCACCATTTCCCGAAGTTTATCTCTGTTCTCAGGCGAGATATCATTGTCGATCACGTACAGCCGGATATTTTCAAACTCGGCGTTGTGCCTGAGCAGGGAGTAGATCGACACACCCATATGTTGGGCATAGTTATTGTCGCTGGAATACAGGACATTCATCCGCTTTGTATCATCTGCCACGTCCTTTTGCCCTCCCCAGAATAAAATGCACCGGTTTGCTGATCGCCGACCGCAGCCGCTTATGCCATGGCATCCAGCTGGCCGAATACCAGTGGATCGAATGGGTATTCTCCGTTTTCCGCAGTTCGCCGGTGACGCTGCTTCTTGGGTTGAAATAATCCTCCGGGAATACCACGGCGCCGCTCAGCTTCTGCTTTTCGCCGTTCAGCTCCAGCCCGAGCTTCAGCAGCGCATCCGTATTGAGCCGGGGGCAGCCGATCGTCCCATGCTGCCCGTCCAGCAGCGGGTCGTATTCTGCCAGCATCTGCCGCACCGCCGGGTTATGGGGTTCCGCGCCGAAGCCCTCGCCGGTGTTGACGAACCGGTCATTCTCAAAGCCGAAAAAAGCCGGGTTGTCCAGCAGCTCATCAAAGGAACGCACCGCCTCCACGTCCGTGTCAAAATAAATGCCGCCGTGCTCCTCCACGATCAGAAGCCGCAGATAGTCCGTCAGGAACGCATACTTCTTCTCCTTATAGCACATCTGCGTGTAGGCATTGCGGTTCACGTCGAAGTTATCTTCGTTCCATTCGATGATTTCATAATCCGGGCAGTATTTTTTCCAGCTGGCAATACATTTCTGTGCCAGCCTTGGCTTTTCCCCTCTGCCGAACCAGCAGTAGTGAATTTTCTTTGGAATCATACGCTACCTCATGGATTTGATGATTTTCTCCGACAGTGCATGAACAGCTACCGCCAGCGCGACCGTTACCAGCGTCACAAGCACGCAGTCAGTGATCCAGCATGGCGTCACGTCAAAGAGACGAACCGGGCCCACGCAGAACATATAGTGGAACAGGTATACCTCAAAACTGATCGCGCTTGCTTTCCGGATGACCCAGACCGGCTGAATCTTCTCAAATACGACCGCGAATATGTAGAAAATGCAAAACGCCGCTATGATGTGGGTATAACTGCAGACAAGCCGTTCATACAGTATGGTTCCATCGCAAAAGTGCCGCGCCGCAAGACGAACCGCAAATGCCATCACCATTATAAAGAGAGCCGCCACTGCCCTGCCTTTGGTCAAACGCACTTTGCCGGAATACCGTCCCACCGCAAAGGCAACCACATACCAGCTGACCAGCGACAGGAGCGTACTCACCGCCGGCGTTTTCGGCACGACCCACAGAAGCGGCGAAGCGGCGGCCGCGAGCAATGCGCATTTTAATTGTCCCGGCTTTCTTGTCCCGCTGAAAAATCTGTCCAGCAAGGGTGTAATAGCATAGCAGATCAGCAGTGGGGTAATGAACCAGGTCTGCTCCGCGCCAGGTACCCCGACCGCAGACCCCTGCAAGCCCAATACCAGCCATATCCAATCCTCGTCCAGCAAATCCTGTCCGCAGACCGCGTGAACAATAAACAGCATTATCACAAATATTTCATAGGGAATGAAAACGCGCTTCAACCGCTTTCCATACCAGGCCCGGACATCTGCCGTTTCTCCCTGCCGGACGCCGAAAAGGAATCCGGAAAGAATAATAAACAGGTCAACGCCAATGTTGAAAAATTGCGCAGACATATTCAGCAGTCCATTTTCACTCTGTATCAGAAAATGGCAGAGCAGAATCGATACTGTAGCCGCGACTCGTATCCATGTTGCAAAATAATACTGCTTTTTCATTGATTCGCCCTTCGTTTGATATACGCCGTCAGCAGCCGTCCCGCCGGGATGCACAGCGCTGTCAGAAACGGTCTGGGGGATTCCCGGACATAATGGGGATCGTGTCCAAGCTGGCTGCTGGAACAGTAATGGATCGCAGTCTTCAGCAGATATTTAGGCGGAACGTCCGGCAGCGACAGAATTGCCCTGCGCAGCTCCGCAAAGCTTCTGGGGCTGTCGAGATACTGCCTGTACTGGTTTGCAGTCATCCCGTCCGGCTGATAATCCACCACGCAGAGCGGCGCATCCACCGCGATAAAGCGGTACTCCGCACAAAGCCTGAGGATCATATAATGGGGGTTAAAGTTCTTCTCCCCGGGAAATTCGGGCATGGGCGCGACCTTCCGGTAGCAGTCCGTCCGGACAACATATTTCTTGTCTCCCCGGTTTGTCCGGGAAGCCAGCAGATCGACGGGATCGATGACCGCGCCGTCCGGCAGATGGTCGCCGATCAGGCGGCCGTCTGCGGTGTAATCCAGCCCGATCAGCCCCGCGATATTCTCCGCCCTGCATTTGTTCCACACCCGGAATATCCGCTCGATGGCATCCTCCGGAAGCCAGTCGTCGGAATCGATGCACACGGACAATTCCGTATCCAGCCGCGCGATCGCCGCGTTGTACCCCGTGTGCAGGCCGCCGTTGGGCTTGTACACATAGGAAATCTCCACTTTACCGTCCTGAATAAACCGGTCAACAACTTCCCGCGTCCCGTCCGTGGACCCGTCGTCAATAATCAGCCACTTGAACTGCTGATTCGTCTGTCTGATCAGACTGTCATACACCCGATGGAGAAGCCCCGCGCGGTTGTATGTGGGGGTAAATACGGTTATGAATTTTACCGCATTCGGCTCAGTCGATGAATGCGATCCCATTGCTGACCGCCTCCCTCATTTCGTTCTTTTGTTCCTCCGTCAGGCGTTTGGAAAACCGGTACTCTCGGCCAAACACCTTCGTGTTTTCCATAAGCGCGCCGTTTTTCTCCCGGAATTCTGACAGAGAACACACGACCCTCGCCGGATTCCCCGTCACAACTGTATTTTCAGGCACATTCTTCGTTACGACGCTGTTCGCCCCGATGACGCAGTTATCGCCGACGCACACCCCGGGAAGGACAGTCGCGTTCGCCCCGATAAACACGTTGTCGCCAATGCGGATTTTCCCGATTTTCGTGAAACCGAGGCACTTCTTCGTGCTGGCGTCATGTGCCAGCAGTGTGACACGGATGGACAGGGTCACGTTATTTCCAATTTCAATCAGGAAGCAGTGGGTCGGGTCAATGTAGCAGCCCTGCTGGCGGGTAAAGTCCGTACCGACCCGCAGTCCTCTTTTCACAAGCGTTTTTGTGGGCACTTCTCCAGTCAGTCTCCGGATCAAGTCTTTGATCGTCTGTTTTATACGCATTTTTCCATCATCTTTTCATACATTGTTTGCAGCCGTTTCGCGTTTTCGACAATGTCGTACCCGGCTGCCTTGATTTCCTCATAAGTATCCCTGCGGGGCAGTACCGCGGCCGTGATCGCTTTCTCCGACCAGATTCTGGGGGAATCCTCTAGCGGTATCTGCTGCACCGCTTCGGTCATTTTGCACTCGATGGGTACCTTGTCCGAAATCAGGCAGGGCAGGCCGCTTGCCTGGGCTTCCACCAGCGTCACCGGCAGTCCCTCGTAAAGGGAGGGGAACACGAACACATCCATCGCCTGCATCAGATCCGGCACGTCCGTCCGTAATCCGGTCAGGATGATCTTATCCTGAAGGCCGAGCGATCGTATCTTTTCTTCAATAACAGGGCGCTGGCTGCCATCCCCCACGACCATGAGCTTCGCGGGTACTTTTTTCTGAATCTCATAAAAAACGTCGAAAAGGAACGGGTGATTCTTTGGGATCGTGAAGCTGCCCACATGCCCTACCAGAAGTTCATTCTCCCGTATCTGCCACTTTTCCCGCTGACTTTTTCTGCGTTCGGGGCAGAAGGAATAGTCCCCCGCCCGGATGGCATTGTTCAGGATCTCAAACGGTGCCCCGCAGAACATCCAATTCCCCGCGCCCTCGCCGCAGGCCATCAGGTGCGTCGCGTACCTTGAAATGAAATGCCTGTACACCAGTTTGACCGGGTACCTGAGGTCTCTGATCTGGTTGGCACCGTGGCTGTGGGCGATTCGAACCCTTACGCCGTGCTGTTTCGCGACGTGCAGAATGACCCCGCTCAGGCAGTCCTGATGCACATGGATCACCTGATACTCCGGATGCTCGTCAAAAAACCAGCCAAGCGCTTTATGGTAGGAAACGCTGAACGGGTTCAGCGTCGGCAAATGGTAGAGCTTTCCCCCCATTTGCCGGATCTCCTCGCCGTAGTCCCCTTCATAAGGGCGATGCGTAAGGAAATCAAACTGGACCCGCGACCTGTCCATGTTCCGATAGTAGTTCATCAGCATGGTTTCCAGTCCGCCCCGGTTCATGTGTGTAACGACCTGTAAAATACGAATCATATTCTTATCCTTTGAAAAGCTGGTCCAGAAATTCGGACACGCTGATAAAGCTGAAGTTTACGTCAAATTTGCCCTGCGCCACGGCGGTGCCGTAGTAAAAGAATCCCAGAAATCCCACTTCCGACAAAAACCGCAGCGTTCTCTCGGACTGCCGGTCAAATTTCTGCAGGATCATGGGCAGCGCCAGACACTGGAACATCAGGAAATAGTTTGCCAGTCTTGCAAAATAATTTGCCGTCCCGAAAAGCCCGATAAACATGATGACGGAATTGATCATGGACAGATTGACGATCATGTTCTGCTCCCGGCTTTCACTGCCGCGCAGCTGCTCTTTGCAGATATAGGACAAAACCAACGGGACCCACACCACGATGACACGGAAGGTATTGACGCCGCCGCCTGTGAACGCATCCTCGTCATAGTCATAGCCCAGTGCGTCCGTCATGTCCCCGATCACATCCATAAGCCGGGGCAGGAAAAGCGCCGCGGCCACCGTCCCTGCCAGCAGATACCACGTTTTTCTGCTCCACGGGCAGAAGGACAGGAAGGGAACCACAAGGTAAACGAACGCATAGGGATGGAACAGCTCGGCAACGGCGACCCAGAGGAAATACTTCAGCCACTTTCTGTCAAATGCGCGATCCGTGGCGATCAGCAGAAATGCCACCGCCAGCGTCTGCTTGATTGCGGCCATGGTGAAGGTGTATACGCCCATGGTAATAAAGTAAAACACGGACAGCCAGATATCCGTTGTGTGCTTCCGCAGGAACCAGAGATAGGTCAGGATCGTAAACATTGCGCAGGCCATAAAATAGTCCTGCGTTGTCGCGCCGATGTTTTTCAGACACGCGGCCAGAAAATACAGGCCGGGGGATGACGCAATCTTCATCGATGTCAGCATCTGTATCGGGTTCGTCCCGGGCGTCTGGTTCTCATACATGATTCGATAAGCGAGCGTATCATTTCCGCGGGTCCTGAGCCCCACAAAAAACGCCATGGCAAAGGCCATCAGGAAAAAGAAAAATCTGTCCTTCCGGACATACTCCGGCTGACCGAATTCATTCAGTCTCCGGGACGATCTACGTTCCGATAAAAATGACAGGAAAAACGCGATTGCCAGAGTCGGGATCAGTGTTTTCATAAGCCGTTCTTTACTCCATCAGGCGTGCAATGGTTTCATTCACTACCTGCTTTTTGTCAAATACCGCTTCCATGCGTTTCCTGCCCGCCAGACCCATGGCTCTTCTCTCCTCCATGGACAGGGCGCAGAACCGCTTCATTGCCGCGTAAAGGCTGCCTGAGTCCTTTCTTTCGCACAGGAAGCCTGTCACGCCGTCCTCCACTGCTTCCATGCAGCCGTGAATGCGGCTGGTAATTACCGGGCGGCCGGAAGCAGCGCATTCCAGATTGGTATTCGCCATCCCCTCATGCCACGAGGGCAGAACAAAGCAGTGGGACGCGGCGATGAACGGGCGGACATCCTCCTGATAGCCCCGGTATTTTAACCACCCTTCGGATTCGTACTCCCGGATTTTCCCGGAGTAGTCCTCGTCAAACCCGCCAAGGATATCCAGCGAACAGTCCACACCCTCCACGGTCAGCCTCTTCATGGCATCGAACAGCTCGTCCACGCCCTTCTCCTTCATGATGCGGCCGATGAATAAAAACCTTGTCTTTTCGCCGGCAGGGTAATCCTCCGGATGAAAATGTTCGAGATCCACACCTGCTCCGTTCAAAACACACGCTTTTCCCGCTTTCACAATTCTGCTGTTGATGAAAACTTGCATATCCTCGCAGTTTTCAAAAAAAACGACTTTTGCTTTTTTCAGGCTGACCTTATACATAGCGGTCACAAGTTTTTTCAGCAGTCCCTCATTTTGAAAGGCTGACCCCAGCCCTGTCACGTTCGCAGCATAGGGAATTTTCAACAGCCGACATACAAATGCAGCATATATATTCGGTTTTATCGTATAGCCGATTGCCAAATCAGGCCGCAATGTTCCCAGTAGTCTTCGGTACAAATGCAGCAATTTTAAGTCTTCGGCAGGATCAATACCACGTCGATTCATCGGCGTTTCCACTACATGAATCCCTAACGCCATCAAATCGCTGACTTTCATATCAAACGGCGTCAGTGCCGTAACAACGCAGTTTCTTTTCACCAATTCGACTATCAACTCATGTCGGAAATCGTATAAACCGCTGGAGTTATTTCCAATCAGCGCGACCCGTTTTTCCATATTACTCCATCGGCTCCCCGGGCTTTTTTATCACCACACTGTCATACATCATCATAACAACGCCATCTTCGTAATTGCCAAACTGAGGTTGATTTACTTCTCCCCTCAGGTTCTTCCCAATCAGTTTCACAAAATCGACCCCCGCACCATAAGCGTGCAGATACGCGCCGCCAAACCGGGGATTGATTTCCGAAAGATAGTACCGCCCATCCCGATACCACAAGTCCATATCAATCGGCCCATTAAACTGAAACACCTTCAATGCATTGCAGACAAATTCGACCAGTTTGTCATCCTTGAAGGACACTGTCTTGCTGGCGCCACCGATTTTGGTCTCCAGTTTCCGCTTGCTGAAAAGTGCGACTGGTTTATGGCTTATTGTATCAATATAAGCATCTGCATCCATGTCAACCGCATCACCCATAAACTCCTGAATAATCAGGCTTGAATCCTGCTCCATTGCTTCCCTCAAAGCTCCCATGTCCTCTATCTTTCTGGCACCGACAGAGCCGCTGCCCTCTCTGGGCTTCACAAAAACAGGGAAGGCAATTTGGCCTTTTTTCAATGCGTCGCAAAATGAATCCATATCTCCGAAAGTCAGAACCGTTCTGACTCCGTTTGCAGTCAGATACTGATACATCTCGAATTTGTCAAAGCAAATCTTCGCAGTCTCGTAATAGGGTGCCAACACCTCAACCCCAAGCTTCTGAAATGCGTCTCTGTGCTCTGCAAGCAGCATAATTTCCGGGTCGATACAAGTGGTCACCGCGTTGATTTCTTCCTCCCTGCAGATGTCCAATATCGTGGAAATATAATCAGGATTGTCGATTCGCGGCACCAGATAGTACTTATCCGCAAAGTAAACGGCGGGTGCATACTCGCTCAAATCCGTTGCAACTATTTTTCCCTCAGCGCCCATTGTTTTCCGAAAATCCTTCAGCAGCTCACAACGTCTGCCGACACTGCAAAATAGAATATTCATTTTCTCCTCCCACACAGTTACCAATATTTTCTGAAACCTCAACCGCCGCTTCCCCGTGCCCGCTGGCGCCGAGGATCACAAGCCGCTTCACTTTGCCACCATCCCGTTTCCCATGAATTCCTCCATCGTGACAGACGTTTCCGAGGATATGCCGTCACGCCTTACAAATGCCACCATCACGCTGTCCCAGATGATCTTCAGGTCTCCGAGGAAGGTAATGTGGTCTACGTATTTTACGTCCATTTCAAATTTGTCCTGCCAGCTGACCGTGTTTCTGCCGTGAACCTGCGCGTAGCCGGACAGCCCCGGGCGGACTTCGTGCCGCCGGTGCTGACGCTCGCTGTACCGGGGCAGATATTTGACCAGCAGCGGCCGGGGGCCGATGACCGACATGTCCCCTTTCAGAATATTGAACGCTTCGGGAAGCTCGTCCAGACTGGTCGCGCGAAGGACTTTTCCGAATTTCGTGAGCCGCACCTCGTCCGGCAGAAGCTCGCCATTTTCGTCCCGCTCGTCGGTCATGGAGCGGAATTTGTAGAGGTCGAAAATCTTCTCGTCCCTGCCGGGGCGGGGCTGTTTGAAAATGACCGGGCTGCCCAGCTTGATGCGCACCAGAACCGCCACCAGTATGTACAGCCAGCCGAACACGATCAGCGCGGCCAGTGCGCAGAGGATATCCAGCGGCCGCTTGAAATACGTTTCGTAGGGGCCGTAAGGTTTATGCTCCATCGTTACTTCTCCGTTCTCTCCAAAGGGTAAACTGTCGCAGTGGTCTGCCGCTTCTGCACGATCACGCTGCCCGCCGGATATGCACCCTTCAGCACGCTTCCCGCGCCGACGATGCAGTTTTTGCCGATGCTCGTTCCCCGGAGGATGACCACATTGCAGCCGATCCAGCTGTTGTCGCCGATCGTCACCGGCGCGGTGACGAATTTTCCCGCCCCGATGCCGCCGGGGACGCGGTAATCATGGTCGTGGTCGTAAATTTTCGTATCCGGGCCGATCTGCACGCCCTCGCCGATCACGATGCTTTCCATGCAGTTGACGCTGACGCCATTACCAAGCGCCGTATTGCTGCCGATCTCCAGCGTACCGCCGTCCATGGCCAGCAGCTTCGATCTTCTGTGGGCACGGACATGCCTGCCCAGACGGATGGTGCCGCCCTCCGCGATGACGACCTCCGTGTTAGGGGAAAACCGCTGAACGCCGGAATAGAAAAAATGATGGAAATGAAACAGCTTCATGATCCCGAATTTCACCGCGCTGAACAGCACGCTGACCAGATTAAAGATGAATCTCCGCAATGAAACGCCGCCTTTCCAAACTATTCAAAGCACCGCCGGATGACCCGGATGATCTGCTCCTGCTGCTCCTTCGTCATCTTGTTGTCGCTGGGCAGGCACAGACCTCTTTCAAAGATGTCCGCACCCACGTCCTCCACGCCGCCGGCAATGTAGGCGTTGGTCTTTGCCCTGCCCTCGCCGGAGGCGGTGATGAAGCCGTTCATCCGGTACATGGGCTGCATGTGCATGGGCTTCCAGATGGGACGGCCTTCCGCGTTGATTCCCGCGATGGCCTCCAGGATTTCCGTAGGGCAGCTCTTTCCCTGCTCCGGGAGATACAGCGCGTCGTTGTCGCTGCGCACCTGACGGCACATGGCGCTCCTGTCAATTACCAGCGCAGACAGCCAGTAGTTGGGGCAGGACGTTTCCGGGTCGAAGGGGTTCATCTCAACAGGGAGACCCCGCAGACCGTCCCGGTAGCGCTCCCAGATGGCTTTCTTCTGGGCGATGTGTTCTTCCAGATACGGATACTGACCCCGGACGACGCCCGCGATCACGTTGCTCATGCGGTAGTTGTAGCCGGCTTCCTCGTGCTGATACCATGGCGCGTTTTCCCGTGCCTGTGTTGACCACTTCCGCGCCTTGTTCGCCACTTCCAAGTCATTGGTCAGCAGGCAGCCGCCGCTGGAGCCGGTGATGATTTTGTTGCCGTTGTAGGAGATCGCCGCGTAGTCGCCGAAGCTGCCCGTCTGCCTCCCTTTATATGTAGCGCCCATGGACTCGGCGGCATCCTCGATGAGCAGCGCGCCGTGGGCGTCGCACACAGCGCGGATCTCGTCCGCCTTGCCGGGAAACCCGTACAGGTGCGCCGCCACCACCAGCTGCACCTCGGGGTAAATATCAAAGGCTCTTTCCAAAGCCCGGGGGTCCATGTTCCATGTGTCCCGCTCGGTGTCGATGAACACGGGGATGCCGCCCTCATAGACCACCGGGTTCAGCGTGGCGGCGAAGGTCATGTCGGAGCAGAACACCCGCCTGCCCTCCACTGCGCCGTGACCGATGGCAGGTCTTCCGTAGAGCCGTTCCCCCGCGGCCCTGACGCACAGGTGCAGCGCCGCCGTGCAGGAGGACAGCGCCACCGCGTACTTCATTTCCGCCTTCTGCGCCGCGATATGCTCCACCTCGTTGATGTTCGCGCCCACCGTGGACATCCAGTTGGAATCATAGGCTTCCGTGATATATTTCAGCTCGTCACCATGCATCGTCGGCGAAGCAAGCCATACCTTCTTATCAAAGGGCTTTATGTCTTTTCTCCTGACATACATATCTCTATTCCTCTTTTCTGTGCCTCTGACAGACGTGTCAGAAAAAGCTGATGGCCTCTCCCGTTTCCTTTTCCTGATCCTTGACCCAGTCCGCGTTCAGATCGTTCTGCACCACGGAATGGTCGGTCAGCTCGATCACCAGCGTATCCGCTCTGGCGGAAATGGATTTCACCACATATTTTCCGGCGGCATTTACCAGCGCCTGCTCGCAGTCCGCGTACTGCTGATGCTCTCCATTGACCACCAGCTCCACCTTGCCGTCGGCGCATTCCGCCAGATTTTTCAGCGTCACGCTGCCGCCGAAGCCCTGAAAGAAGCCGGAATAATCCTGCACCTCGACGGATGCTTCCTTGCAGATGTCCTTGATGCGGTTTCTGACCTCCTGCGGCATGACCGCGGAGGCGATAATGACGAAATTGACCCGGTACTTTTCAATGGCGCCCTTCAGGTTCTCCACGCCGTTGACCACGGGGACGCCGTCCAGCAGAGAGCCGAAGCCGATCTCCTTGTAGTTGAGGGCGCACACCGGACGGACGGTTTTCTCCCGCTCCAGCTCCTGAAGCACGATCTTGCCGGTCCCGCCTGCGCCGATGACCATTGCGTTTATCGTTGCACCTTTCCCGTTATTTGCCACCCTGACCTTTTCCATGAGGAGCAGCCGGTAGGAAAACCGGCTCGCAGTGATGAGACACGTCTGGGTAAACGCGCTGAGGCAGTAGAAGGAAATGGGCATTCTTATAAGGGGCGTTCCCCGGAGCAGGATGAGAGTTCCGATGATGTGGGCGATAAAGCAGACCACGTTTGCCCCGACGATGCGGTTCAGGTCGTTGAAGCCCGCGTACTTCCAGATGCCGCTGTACAGGTTGAAGCAGCAGAAGATCACGAGACAGAGAATGGTGTAATAGGGCGCGTAGCTGGTATAGGCTTCGATATACTGCGCCGCAGCGCTGTGGAACTGCTTCGCCACATAAAATCTGGTCAGCAGCGCAAGATAACACGCGGCATTCACCGCAATGATGTCATACACGACCAGGAAGAACCGTATGGCGAACCACCTGACGTATATCCACTTACTTTTCCTGTTTTCTTCCGGCATAAATTTCACTCTCCCAATTTCTTTGCACGTAATTTCGGTCTGCTCACAGGGGTTGCAGATTTCCGGTCTCGCCGCAGTTTTTCAGCTCCATATGGTCAAGGGCATATTGCAGAGCCATGCCAATCAGCTCGTTCCGGGAACGGTTCGTCTTGGCCGCCAGGCGGTTGTATTCCTCCTGCAAGGCTCTGTCTATGCGTATCGTCATTGTGACGGTTTTGTCTTCCTTCGGCGTCACGATGAATTTCTCCATAAACGCAGTCCTCCATTCATTTTGTTACATTATAGTGTTCACAAATTGCATAAAGCTATAACACAATATCAAGTTGAATTTATAATGTATTTTTGTGTTACTTCATTTTCCGAAAATACGCCAATCCGCGGCAATTTCCCCCAAAATACGGCAAAAAAGAAAGCCTTGACCATGAAAAAACAGTCAAGGCTTTTTTGATGCGGTTTTCATTTTATTCCCTGCCGGAGCCGATGATCCCGTATTCCTTCAGCAGCGCCACCCGCCCGTTTCCGATCTTTATGGACTGGGCGGCATTATTGTCTGCGGAACCTCCGGCGGTCTCCTTCCCGTATTTCAGGATGCGGTTCACCCACGCAAGGGGCAGAAGATACGGCTTTTCTTTCAGGTAAGGGTAGCGCCCCGCCAGCTGCCGCGCCGGGGGGAAGACGGTTTTCAGCAGGCCGTTTCCCGCTTTTCGACCCTGCTTTTCCGCGGAGACGGCGTTCAGGGTGATGTTGCTGCTGTGCTTGCGGCTCATGGAGCTGGCACCGAATACGCCGGAGTCCAGCAGGTCTTCCAGCATGGCCGTTTCGTCCACCGCCATTTCCCGCCACGCTTTGGGAAAGCACGCCTTTTCCGGATCGAAGGTCAGGTACTTCTCCCCAATGCGAAACAGCGCCGCGGCGAAGCGATCGGCGTGAATTTCCGCGCACCGGTCAAGCACCGGCTGCCAGTCGATCTCCGCCCCGTGGGCGTTGGCGTACAGGCAGATATCGCACACCTGCCGGATGCCCACGCCGCTGTGGAGAAAGTGCTTGAAGGCATGGCAGATCAGGTAAAACAGATGGTCGGTGCAGCCCATGGCCGGCACCGCCACGCCATGCACCGTCTGTGTGACTGCCCGCCCATGAACGTCCGCGAAGAAGCGGTTCAGCGCTCCGGAAACGTCCGATTCCGGCGGGAACAGGTATTTGTGCAGCTCAATGTGGAGCGGGCTGCCCTTCTTCCCGTATGGCACCTCGTAAGCGGTCAAGTCCTGCTCTGCGTCCAGAAGTTCCATGCCGCAATCGCACATGGCCTTGTGGCAGGTCTTGAACTGCTCCGGGGGGATGAGCACGTCCTCGTCCGCGGACATACGGTAGTCAGGGTGGGGGTACAGCTCCCGGCAGATGATTCCCTTTACCACTATGGGCGTTACCCCGGCGGCCTGCAGTTCGGGGAGCAGCCTCAGGAACGCGTCGGTTTTCATGGTTTGCACCATGACCGCCTGCATGGTCTGACGCTTATAAGGCAAAAAGATCTGACTGTCCGCTTTCCGGGCGGCCGGGCAGCGGACGACCGCCGCGTAGATCATCGGCAGCACGCTGTGGGACGCTGCCATGGCAAACAGCGCGTCCCATGTCTCCCGCTCAATATCCGTCTCCCAATCCACGGTTCTATTTTCCAGCGAGGCGCGGAGCGCCTGCAAAAATAACATACTTACCGGTTCCATATCCGTCACCCGCTTCCAAACTCTTATATCAGATTCTACCGTATCGGGCGGAGAAAATCAAGACAGTTCGGGACGTTGGCGGCAGCCCGCTGAAAAATGTTAAGGCAACACCGCACAATTGCGTCTGCGAGTCTCAGCCGTCTTTTTGCTCCACTTCCGCAGTTCCGAAAATGGGAAATACATACAGTATTCCTCCATTTTCGGAACTTTGAATTGGAACAAAAATCCTGCCTGAGACTTCTTGCCGAATTGTGCGGTGCTGCCTTAAATATTTCTCACTTTCCTATTGACAAGTTGCAGCCTGCGTGATATATTTATCACATGATATGTGCGAAATATATCGCTTTTGAAAATAAAGGAGGATCATTATGAAAAAAGTATCATTGCGGGAGCTGGTGGCGGATAAAATCATATTCGCCGTTCTGATTGCGGTCTATTACTGGACGTGGGCGCGAAACGACTGGAAGGGCTATTACACGACCATTCAGATTGTCGTCGCCACATTCACCTTCTACTATTTTATCTCCCGGGGCATCCGGCTCAAAAAGTATAAGCAGGAGACTCCTGACGAAATGGCCGAGGCCAACCTGAGACGGTGCGACGCCATCTGCCTGAAAATCAGCGTGGCCGTACTGATCGCCGTCAGCTTCCTCTGCGCCGTCGGACGGTTCGCCCTTACGACGGAAGTGATCGGCTACTGTCTGGTGGGGATGCTGGTTCTGCTTGCCGTTGTGCGCACCATCATTTTCTACGTCATGGACAAGAAGGGGCTTTGAGTATGGCTCTGACGACCAGAATCAAAGAATACCGGGAGATGCAGGATCTCAAACAGTCAGACCTGGCCGAGCTGGTCGGCGTCCGGCGGGAGACCATTGTCAACCTGGAAAGAGGGAAATATAACCCATCGCTGAAATTGGCGATGGACATTGCGAAGGTTTTTCACGTGACGGTGGAAGACCTGTTCTCCTATGATGACTAAATCCGCGGGGTTTTGAGACATTATGCCTCAAAACCCCCACTTTTTCCGTCCCAAAGCTGGCGCGGCGCAGATTGACAACCCCAGAGGGATGTGATATCCTTATAAAGGATTTTTATGGCTTATATTCAATTTATATTTCGTATGAATTGTGAGACGTGGACATGGCTTTTTTTCGCAGGGTAAAAAAACGGCTTCAAGGAGACGACCCGCAGCAGCTGAAACGGGAACTACAGTGGCTGCAGACGCAGGTCGGGCGCTATAAGGGAAAGATCTTCGCCGTAGGGCTGCTGAGCCTGACCGGCACGATTATGGGTCTTATTTCCAGCGTGGCCTCCAAATATCTCATTGACGCGGTCACGGGCTACGGCGCGGATATGTTGTGGCGCGCCGTGGCCATCATGGCCGTCATGCTGCTGGGAAGCCTTGTTCTGCAAGGCGTTTCCTCCCGGGTGGGCGCCAGCGTCCACGTGGACGTGAAAAACGAGATGCAGCACGTGACCTACCGGCACGTCCTGCGCGCCGGGTGGGAGGCGCTGGAGCCTTACCGCAGCGGCGATCTTCTGAACCGCCTGAACTCCGATGTAAACGTAGTGTCCGACGGCATCATCGGGTTTTTCCCCAGTCTCGCCACGTCTTCCGTAAAATTCGCAGGCGCTTTCGCCATCATGCTGTACTATGACCCCACGATGGCGCTTATCGCCCTTCTGGGTGTTCCCGTCACACTGGGGCTGTCCCGGATGATGCTGCGGAAGCTCCGCGCCCACAACCTGAAGATCAAGGAGCTGACCGGGGAGGTCATGGCCTTTCAGGAGGATTCCTTCCGGAATCTCACCAGCATCAAGGCGTTCTCCATCACTGATTATTTTGAAAGGGAAATGTATCGGCTCCAGCAGGATTACTCAGGTGCGTTTCTTTCCTACAACGGCTTCCAGATCAGAATGACCACCTTTCTGTCCCTTCTGAGTATGGCGGTCACGGGCGTCTGCTTCGGCTGGGGCGTGTATCAGCTGTGGAACGGCAGCATTACATACGGCTCGCTGACCCTGTTCTTGCAGCTGGCTACCACGCTGCGGGGGGCGTTTTCCTCGCTGCTGTCCCTCGCCCAACAGGCCATTTCCATCACCACCTCCGCCGGGCGCATCATCGCGGTGGAGTCCCTGCCGGAAGAAAATCAGGAGGTTCCCGAGGGGCTTTCTCAGGAAACGTCGCTGGACATTCAGATCGAACAGGCTTCCTTCCACTATCAGAATGGTGAAGGCGTTCTCGATACCTTCGACTTTACCGCCCGCCACGGCGACCTGATCGCCGTCATCGGCCCCTCCGGCGAAGGGAAGACCACCCTGCTCCGGCTGCTGCTGGGACTGGTGGAACCCTGCACCGGGCAAGCCGTGCTGGTGGGCGGCAGCGGAAACCGCTACCCCATCGCCGCCGGGACCAGAGGCGTATTCGCCTACGTTCCTCAGGGCAACAGCGTGTTCCCCGGCACCATTGCGGAAAATCTCCGGCTGGTCAGTTCCGACGCCACTGACGGCGAGCTGGAACAGGCGCTGAAGATCGCCTGCGCATGGGACTTTGTCAGCCAGTTTCCCGACGGGGTTAACCACCGTCTGGGCACGGGAGGACGGGGCATTTCCGAAGGTCAGGCCCAGCGCCTGGCCATCGCCCGGGCGCTGCTGCGCAAAGCGCCGATTTTACTGCTTGACGAGGCCACCTCCGGTCTGGACATGGCCACGGAGCGGCGGCTTCTGGACAATCTGCGCCAAAGCGGTCTTCTGCGCACCTGCATTCTGGTGACCCACCGCCCCGAAAGCGCCAAGTTCTGCGGCCGCACCTATGAGATCCAGCGCAGGCAGGTGACGGAGGTAACGAATGGAACATAGAGTAAGAGTTCTGCCCCCGGAAATTCTGATGGAGCAGCTGCTGGGGCTTCTCGACAGCGCAGAGTATGTTCCGCTGAACATCAGCGGCTCCAGCATGACCCCATTTCTGGTGCACAGTCGGGACACGGTCTATCTTTCCAAGGTCACGCGCCCATTAAAAAAGGGCGACATGATTTTATACCGCCGGGACAACGGCGCGTACATTTTGCACCGCATTTACCGGGTAACACCGGATGGTTACTGGCTGGTGGGCGACGCCCAGATCCTGATTGAAAAGGGCGTCCGCCCCGATCAGGTTCTGGCGCTGGTGACCGCCGTGCGGCGCAGGGAAAAGCTTTTGCAGCCGGGCAGCTTCTGGTGGGATTTCTTTGAGAAGGTCTGGATTCGCGTGATCCCCCTGCGCCCCGGGATCGTGGCGGCCTATTCGGCACTGACCGGCGCGTTTCGTAAAGCGGAGACTGCCCATGATTGACCTGCATTGCCACATTCTGCCGGAACTGGACGACGGCTCCCAAAGTCTGGAGGAATCCCTCGCCATGGCGCGTATGGCCGTAAACAGCGGCGTGCGTGCCATGGCCGCCACGCCCCACTGCATGGGCGAGCGGGCGGAGGAGGTCTACGGGACATGGTCGCTTCTGCGTCAGGCGCTGGAGGAGACCGGCGTACCCCTGAAGCTGTACCCCGGCATGGAAATTTTCGGCACCCCGGACACCGCCCGGCTGCTGCGGGAGGGAAAGCTGTTCACCCTGAACGGCTCCCGGTATCCGCTGATCG
>OGFF01000691.1_pt1 | contig 44155 bp, 26 predicted proteins | sample 1570751 | NCBI WGS metagenome assembly OGFF01 (sample SAMEA2581951, study PRJEB24529) | metagenome | biome: Human gut stool | place: China | collected 2011 | reverse complement strand
GCACTTATGATATAAGAGATTTATTAAATGCAACAGTTAAATTAAGAGATGGAAAACCTATTACAGAAATGAATTTAGGATTAAAAGAAAAAATTGCATTAAAAGAAGCTTTGAAGCAAATTAAAGGTACAGATATTGAAAAACTTCTTAAAAAATATCATGTAATTAAGGATGATGATATTTAAAAACTTTCTGAAAAAAAGCCTTGTAAAAAAAATAAAAATATAGTATAATTCAAACGGATATTCGAAAAAATATCCGCTTAATTTTATGCTTATGAGGAAGGAAAAAGTAATGGAAGATATATTAAAAGGATTAAATGACAAACAATATGAAGCAGTAGTAAATACAGAAGGACCATGTCTTGTAATAGCAGGTGCAGGAAGTGGAAAAACAAAAGTATTAACACATAAAATAGCATATTTATTACAAGAAAAAAATGTATTACCATGGAATATATTAGCAATAACATTTACAAATAAAGCAGCAAATGAAATGAAAGAAAGAATAGAATTGCTAGTTGGAGATAAAGCAAAAGACATGTGGGTCGGAACATTCCATTCAATATGTGTACGAATTTTAAGAAAATTTATAGATAGAATCGGATTTGATTCATCATTCATAATATTTGATTCATCAGATCAAAAAACACTTGTAAAACGATGCTTAAAAGAATTAGATATAGATGAAAAAATATTAAATGACAGATCATGTTTATCAGAAATAAGTAATGCTAAAAATGATATGTTAGAACCAGATGCATATAGTGCAAAAGTACATGGAGATTATAGAAGAGAAAAAATTGCAGAAGTATATGAAATGTACCAAAAAAGATTAAGAGAAAATAATGCAATAGATTTTGATGATATAATAAACTATACAATTAAAATTTTATTAGAAAATGTAGATGTATTACAATATTATTCAGATAAATTCAAATATATATTAGTAGATGAGTATCAGGATACAAATAAATCACAATTTACACTTGTAACATTATTAGCATCAAAGAATGGAAACATTACAGCCGTAGGAGACAATGACCAAGGAATATATAGCTTTAGAGGTGCAGATATTGCCAATATATTAAATTTTGAAAAAGACTTTCCTGGAACTAAAATAATCAAATTAGAGCAGAACTATAGATGTACAGGAAATATATTAAATATAGCAAATGCAATTATAAAAAACAATGAAGTAAAATATGAAAAAAAATTATGGACAGAAAATGGAGAAGGTGAATTACCAGAAGTATATTGTTCTGATAATGAATATGATGAAGGAAAATACATTGTAGATAAAATAGAAGAATTAAGAAAAAAGAATAATTATAAATATTCAGATTTTGCAGTATTATATAGAATGAATACACAATCAAGAGCAATAGAGGAAATTTTACGAAGAGAAGCATTACCATATAAAATTGTTGGAGGATTAAAATTCTATGAAAGAAAAGAAATTAAAGACATAATTTCCTATTTGAGATTAGTACAAAATCCATCAGACAATTTAAGTTTGAATAGAATAATAAATGAACCAAAAAGAGGAATAGGAAAGACAAGTTTAGAAGCAGTTGAACAAACAGCAGAGCAAGCAGGAACATCTATGTATGAAGTAATAAAAAATGCACAAAGTTATGGATTAAATAGAGTTTATACAAATTCAAGGGAATTTATAAACTGTATGGAAGAATTCATGGTTCAAAAAGATAATTTAAAAATATCTGAATTAATACAAAAAATATTAAGAGATACAGGTTATACAAAAGCACTTGAAACAGAAAATACAATAGAAGCAGAAAATAGAATTGCAAACCTTGAAGAATTTTTAAATGTAGCAACAGAATTTGAAGAAGAATCAGCGGAAAATACATTAAGTGAATTCTTAGAAGGAATAACATTATCAAGTGATTTGGACAATGTAGAAGAAACAGAAGATTCTGTAACATTGATGACACTCCATAGTGCAAAAGGGCTTGAATTCCCAGTAGTATTCTTAGTAGGAATGGAAGAAGGAGTATTTCCAGGGTTTAAATCAATTGGAGAAGACAAAGATATTGAAGAAGAAAGACGTTTATGCTATGTAGGAGTAACAAGAGCAAGAGAAAAACTATTTTTAACAAGAAGTAAACAACGTACAACATTTGGATCAACATCATTTAATCAACCATCAAGATTTTTAAAGGAAATTCCAGCTGAAATGGTAGACGGATATGAAGAAGCAATGGGAAGTGGAATTACTTATGAAAAATCAAGTTTTGGAGATAGTGGATATTCTTGGAGTTATGGAAGCAGGAATAATGGAAATATTAAATCATATAAAATTCAAGAACCACAATATGCAACATCAGCATCAAATATATTTGGTTCAAGAAATAATAATGAAAAAACAAATGAAAACTCAGGACATGGGTTTAGAACAGCAGAAAGTTTCTTAAATAATTTGAATAAGAAGAATCAAAGTAAAGGTATTGATTTATCACAATATCAAGCGGGAACAAAAGTATATCACAAAAAATTTGGAGAAGGAACAATAAATTATGTTGAACCTGAAGGTGATGATTTAAAAGTTGATATTAATTTTGATAAATTTGGTCATAAAAGATTAATGGCAAAATTTGCAAATTTAGAGATAATATAGAAATATAAAAATAGCTTAAAATATTAAATAACTTAGGCTATTTTTTGTATAAATAAATTTAATTTTGAGATACTAAGAAAAATTATGTATGAAAGGAACTAAAATGCCAGATTTAACAGAATTAGAATTAGAATATATAAGACAAATAATTTTCTTAAATGAAAACAAATATCAAAAAATAAAAACATATCTATCTCAAACGCAAGATTTGCAAATACAACAAATGTTTAATAATATTGTACAAGAAGCATTAAATACTAAACAAGTACTTACAAGTTTTTTAAACATATAATAATATTAGATTAGAAAGGTTGAAAACATGGAAGAAAAAACAATGATAAATGATATTATAAAAGATTTAAAGTTTAGTATAAATGATTATCAAAATGCGATATGTGAATGTGAAAATATAGGATTAAGACAAATATTTCAACAAATAAGAAATAATGAAGAAAGTTTGCAATATGATTTAGTAAAAATCGCTAATATAAAAGGATATTCAAATCCATCTTCAAAAGCAGAAACAAAAGAAATTGAGGATTTAAAAAGACAAATTCAATAGAAAAAAATAAAATGAAATTCTATTTTCTTACGGAAATTCGAATTTCATTTTATTTTGTACAAAAAGGAGAAAACGAAAGAAAAAAAGATAATAAAAGAGAAAAAGAAAAGATATATCAAAAAAACGGTAAATAAGAAAAATTGCTAAAATTAGTAAAAGTAATATAAAATATAAAAAAATCTCGAAATAAATAATAAAAAATGAACAGGAGAAAAAAATTAATGATAAAAAAAATACTAGTATTAGCAAGAAAAACTATGAAACTTACAATACTTTTAGGAATTTCTATATTATTAATAATTTGTGCAGTAGCTTTATTTTTTAAACCAATATATAGTGTATATTTAAATGGAGAACAATTAGGATATAGCAAAGATAAAAGTAAATTACAAGCTGAAATAAATAAATATATGGAAAATGGTGATGGACAAGCCAATATTGCTTTTGTGCAAATGGAATCAATGCCAGAATATAAAATGTGTCTATTAAAAAGAAATATAGTAACAAATGATGATGAAATATTTGAAACTATAAAAAAGCAAGGAATTACATATTACAATTATTATGCTATATCAATAGGTGAAGAAATAAAAGCATATGTATCAGACTTTGCATCAGCAGAAGAAATTGTAAATCAACTAAAAGAGAAAGAAAGTACAAATGCAGATGAAATAGTAATAACAGAAATGTATGAAACAAATTTAGAGGAATTCTCAGATGTAGAAACAGTTGTTGCAGATTTGTATGTAAAAAAAGTAGAAGTTCCAAAAGTTGCAAAAAGTTCTGGAAAAGTAAATACTTCTGCAAATTTATCTTATCAAAATGTTGGAATTGGTTTAAACTTAATTAGACCAATTTCAGGAACTATAACATCTAGATTTGGTTCCATTAGTAGAGTTAGATCTGGAGCCCACACAGGTTTAGATATAGCTGCATCAACAGGAACACCAATAAAGGCAGCGGCATCTGGAACAGTAACATTTGCAGGAACTAAGAGTGCATATGGAAAAATGATTGTGATTTCACATGGAAATGGAATAGAAACATATTATGGACATTGTAGTAAATTATATGCAGAAGTAGGAGATAAAGTAAGCCAAGGAGAAACAATAGCAGCAGTAGGGTCAACAGGAAATAGTACAGGACCACATTTGCATTTAGAAATAAGAGTAAATGGAGTAGCATATAATCCACAAAACTATGTATATTAATAAAAATCAAAGGAACTATTATTCCTTTGATTTTTTACATATTATAAAGCAAATGTATTAATACATTCATTTATAGCATCAGTAGTAAATAAATTTTTTCCATATTCATTTAAAATTCCTAAAAATCCGTGAAGAAAAATCTTTTTTTAGACTAAATTCACAAAGAACACTATCTAAATTAGTAGAAATGTCACCAAAAGGATGTAAATAATAAGTGTTATTTAATGAAAATAAAGAAAAGGATTCTAAAATGGACCAATTCATATTTCTTATATATGTACAAAAAGATAGAAAATCTTCAAAATTGTCAAATATATAAAACATACTATTTCCAATATTTTCAATAAAATCAGTTGAGATTTTGGTGATTATAAAAACACATCCATCACCATAATTTAAAATTTCAACTAATATATTTTTATCTTCAATTTTGAAATCAAGTGTTTTCTCAGCTATTTTTAAGATAGATTGTATAAAGTTTTGAGAAAAAGGATTATTTGAAAATAGTATTTTTTTTGAGATATGGTTTTTATTCATGTCATCAAAAGAAAAAAATATTTTAATCTTTGTATCAGTTATTTTTTCAAATTTCATATAGAAACCTCCAATATATTTATATTATACAATGAATAAAAATATTTTTAAAGAAGCAATATTTCCCAAATATATAATATTTCTAGAATAAGGTAGAAATGTGTTTTAAATATTATTATATTTATAAAATAATACTTGAAAAAAACATAAAAGCAATGTATAATGATAACACAATAATAGGGGGTTCCGTAAGGAAATATAAAAGAAGATTGGTATGGCAAATACAAAAAATAAAAAGAAAGGAAGAATATAACATGCCAATTAAAATGAAAAATTTACCAGTAACGGAAAGACCATATGAAAAATTAGAACAATATGGAGAGAAAAAATTAACAAATGCAGAATTATTAGCAATAATAATTAAAAGTGGAACGAGAGAAGAAACATCAGTACAATTAGCACAAAAAATTTTATTATTAAATGAAAATCAAGATAAAAACAATTTGAATTTCTTAAGAGAAATATCAATTGAAGAACTAATAAAAATAAAAGGGATTGGAAAGGTAAAAGCAATTCAAATAAAAGCAACATGTGAATTAGCATCAAGAATGAATTCAATTGATAATTATAAAAATATAACAATAAATAAACCAAGTGATGTTGTAGATATACTGTTTGATGAAATGAGATTCGAAAAACAAGAGATATTAAAAGTAGTAATACTAGGAAATAAAAATAAATTACTTAAAATAAAAGATATAGCAAAAGGATGTGGAAATTTTGTGAGAGCAAGTATAAAAAACGTACTTAACGAGGCGGTTAAGGTACAAGCAATGCAAATTATACTTGTACACAATCATCCATCAGGAGATGTAACACCAAGTCAAAATGATATTGAGTTTACTAGAGAAGTAAAAAAAGCTTCAACAATATTAGGAATAAATTTAATTGATCATATAATAATTGGTGGAAACAATTATATTAGTATTTTTTCAAAATTAGGTGTAGATAATATATAGAAAACATTTGGAAGGAATGGGGAAAATGAGTTTTTTATCATTAAAGTCTAGGGATATAGGAATAGATTTAGGAACAGCAAATATTTTAGTTACATTAAATGGAAAAGGAATTGTATATAGAGAGCCAGCAGTTATAGCAATAGAAAATCAAACAGGTAATGTTATTGCAATAGGAAGTGAAGCTAAGGAAATGCTTGGAAGAACTCCAAAAGAAATAAGTGCTATAAGACCATTAAAAGATGGAGTCATTGCAGATTTTACAGCAACAAAATTATTATTAAAAAGAATAATGGATAAAGTATGTAAGAAATATAATGCTGTAAGACCAAGAGTAATAGTAGGAGTACCATCAGGAATTACGGAAGTTGAGGAAAGAGCTGTTGAAGAAACAATAATTCGTGCAGGAGCAAAAGAAGTTTATCTAATTGAAGAACCAATGGCTGCTGCTATTGGAGCTGGAATAGAAATTGAACAACCAAGTGGAAATATTATAGTTGATATTGGAGGAGGAACAACTGAAGTTGCAGTAATATCTTTAGGAGGAATTGTATTAAGTAATTCAATAAGAGTTGCAGGTGATGAACTTAATGAAGATATTATAAATTATGTAAAAAGGGAATTAAATTTAGCAATCGGAGAAACAACAGCTGAAAATATAAAAAAAGAATTAGGTTGTGCATTACCATTAATGTCACAAATGAGTATGAAAATTAAAGGAAGAGATTTAGCAACAGGGTTACCAGCAACGGAAATAATTACATCAGGTCAGGTAGAAGAAGCAATAAAAGATTCAATTGCACAAATTGTTGAAGTAGTAAAATTAACATTGGAAAAAACACCACCAGAATTAGCTTCAGATATTATGGAAAAAGGAATAATGTTATCAGGTGGAGGAGCATTAGTTCAAAATTTAGACAAGCTTATTAGTATGGAAACAGGAATGCCAACATATGTTGCTGAAGATCCATTAGAATGTGTTGTAAGAGGTACAGGAAAAACATTGCAAGATATAGATAAATTAAGAACAGTATTAAAAAATGCAAGAAAAAGATAATTTTTGAAAGGAATTTGTATGGAAAGAAATAGCAAAAGTGGAGTAATTGGAGTAATTATAACAATAATTATATTAGTATTATTAGTTGTATTTACAAATAGAAATACAGAAAATATATCTACAATTGAAAACTTTGCAAATGTTGTTATTGTTCCAATTCAAAATGGTTTAACTTATTTAAAAAATAAAATAAATAATAATGATAAATTTTTTGAAAATGTAAATGAATTAAAAACAGAAAATGAGGAACTAAAACAAAAAAATAGTGAACTAGAAAAAAGTCTAAGAGAATTTGAAGTAATGAAAACGGAAAATGAACAATTAAAACAACAATTAAATTTAGCGGAAAAATATGGTGAATATACAACTGTTCCAGGAACAATTATATCAAGAGATATAAGCAATTATTCAAAAACACTAGTAATAAATATAGGATCAGATAATGGTGTAAAAGAAAATATGACAGTTATTGCTGATGAAGGTCTTGTGGGATATATTGTATCAACAACAGCTAAAACTGCAAAAATTCAAACAATTGTTGACAGTGCAAGTTCTACAAGTTGTTTAGCAAGTACAACAAGAGATGTTATGACATGTAAAGGAACGATAGAAAGTGAATCAACATTAAAAGCAACAAATTTAAAAATAGGTTCAAACGTAATTCAAGGAGATAGTGTAGAGACATCAGGAATGGGCGGAATTTATACAAAAGGAATACATGTAGGAAGAATAAAGAAAGTTGAAACAGGAACAAATAAAATTGATTCATATGCTGTAATTGAAACAGCCGTAGACTTTAATAAACTAGAAACAGTACTTGTAATAATAAAATAATGAAAGAGAGTTTTTATACATGAAAAAGACATTAATATATATATCATTAATTTTGGTGTTTATATTTATTTACCTATTACAATCCTTGTTTTTTGTGAATTTTACAATAGCAGGAGTGCAACCTAATATAATAGTAATACTAGTGCTTTTCATAGGTCTATTTATGGGAAGAAGTAGAGGAATTATATATGGTGTAATATATGGGATTTTAATGGATTTGTGGATTGGAAAAAATATTGGAATAACTTCGATTTGTTTAGCAATTGTTGGGGTTATAGGAGGAGCGTTTGATAAGAACTTTTCTAAAGATAGTAGAATAGTAATACTTCTTATAGGTGCTTTTTGCACATTAATATATGAGGTATTATTATATATTTTTCAAATAATATTTTTTAATGTAAGTGTAGAAATATTTCCGTTTTTGAAAATTTTTGTAATTGAAATAATTTATAATATTTTAATAATAACAATTATATATCCAATTATGAAGAATGTTGGTTATGAAGTTGAAAGTGAAATAAAAGGTGATAAAATTTTGACGAGATATTTTTAAAAGATAGAAAGAAGGTGGAAAATTGAACAAAAGAATTAGCTTTGATAAAGATACTTCATGGGAACAAGAAATGGGAGTAAAACAAGTTAATTTTAGATTTAATATAATAACAATACTTGTATATGCAATTGGTATAATTCTTATTGCTCAATTATTCAACTTACAAGTAGTTCATGGAGAAAGTTATAGACAACAATCTAATACTAGACTTTCAAGAATAAGTAAAATAGATTCTGTAAGAGGTTCTATCTTAGATAGGTCTGGAATGGAATTAGCTGGAATTAGGGCAGTTAATAATGTCGAAATATATAAAACAAATGTATCTGATGAAGAATTAAATAATGCAATATTAAAACTAGTTAATTTGCTAAATGAACAACAAGCTACATATTCAGATACATTTCCAATAACAATATCACCATTTGAATATACAATATCTGATAGTATATTAGAAAAGTGGAAAAAGAAATATAAAATTTCAGAAAATGCGACAGCAGAAGAAGCATTTTATAGATTTAAATCTAAATATCAAATTTCAACAGATAATATAGAAGAGGCAAGAAAAATAATTTCAATAAGATATTTAATTACAACAACAGGATATAGTGCAACTAAGCCAATAACAATATCAAAAGATGTAAATGATACTGTTGTAGCACAGATAAATGAAAGAAATGGAGAATTTCCTGGAATAAGTATAGATACAACAGCAGAAAGAGTATATAATAATGGAACATTAGCAGCACATGTAATCGGATATACAAGAACGATAAGCGATGAAGAATATCAACAAAGAAAAGATAAATATGATATGGATGATATTATTGGAAAAACTGGCATAGAATCAATGTTTGAAGAATACTTAAAAGGAATAAATGGACAAAAACAAGTTGAAATGTCAGTAGATGGAACAATAACGGGTGAAAATATAACAAAAGAAGCTATAGCTGGAAGTAATATAATGTTAACAATAGATTCAATTTTACAATCGGTTACAGAAGAAGCTTTAGCAAATTGTGTAGAAAAAATTAAAAATGGAGGATTTTCTCAAGTTTATGATGCAAAAGGCGGAGCAGCAGTTGTTATGAATGTAAATACTGGTGAAATTTTAGCAATGGCTAGTTATCCATCATACGATCCCCAATGGTTTGTTGGAAAATTAGAAGCAGATAAGTGGAATTATATGAATGATGGTGAAACACATCCATTATTAAATAAAGCAATACAAGGAACATATGAGCCTGGTTCTGTATATAAAATGATAACTGCAATAGCTGGACTTGAAACAGGAGCTATAACATCAAAAGAAAAAATTAATGATACAGGTGTTTATACAAAATATTATCCACCAAGAAAATGTTGGTATTATACAAGTTACCATAGAGGACATGGATATTTAAATGTAACACAAGCACTTCAACATTCTTGCAATTACTTTTTCTATGAAGCTGGAGATAGAATGGGAATTGATGCAATAGCAAGATATGCTTTACATTTTGGATTAGGAAAATTGACGGGAATAGAATTACCAAGTGAAAAAACAGGAACGTTAGCTCAAAGAAAAGATGGCTGGGGACCAGGAGATACACTAAGTGCAGCAATAGGTCAAGGTGATAATAGTTTTACACCAGTTCAAATTGCAAAATATATTTCATCAATAGCCAATGGAGGAACTGTTGTGCAACCAAAAATAGTAAAAACAATTCTAAATTCTGATGGAACTGAAGTATCACAAGAGGAAATTAGAAAGTTTGTAAATAATAAACTAGGAATAACAGATCAAGATGATGGAATAGAAATAAGTGCAGAAAGTATAGAAATAGCAAAAGAAGGAATGAGAATGGCAACAAGTGAAGCTGGAGGAACAGCATATAATATATTTAAAAATTTTATTGTAGAAGTAGCTGGAAAAACAGGTTCTGCTGAAACAGCACAAAGTGATATAGTAAATGCTTGGTTTGTATGCTTTGCACCATTTGATAATCCAGAAGTAGCTATAGCTGTAATGATAGAAAATGGTGGACATGGAAACTATGCAGCAGAAGTTGCGAGAGATGTATTAACACAATATTTTGGAATGAATGTTGCGGAAGAAATAAGTGAAAACTTAACGGCTATACCATATGTAGAACAAATGAGATAAAAAGTTATAAATTTTGGAGGATAATTTAATGAGTTGTATTAGCATAAACTTAAAAAAAGAAGAAACATTAGTTAAAATTGAAGATAATGCAACAGAGGAAGAAATTATGGAAGAACTAAAGATAAAAATGTTAGAATTAACTAAGTTATATCAAGAAGAAAAAATACCAATTAGGTTTTCTGGAAAAATATTATCAGAACAGGAGTTGAATGATATTAAAAATCTTGTGAATGAATATCTTGATGTGAAAATAAATTTTGATACTCCAACAAGTTTAGGACTACATAGTATTATAAGAAGTTACAAAGAAAAAATAGAGAATTCTGATACTATTTTTCAAAAAGGTTCAGTAAGGTCTGGTCAAAAAATCGAAGCAAAAGGTAGTGTTGTAATTATAGGTGATGTTAATGCAGGAGCAGAAGTTATTGCTGGTGATAATATAATAGTACAAGGAAATTTAAGAGGACTTGCACATGCAGGAGCAAAAGGAAATAAAGATGCTATAATTACAGCAGGAAATTTAGAAGCATTACAGGTAAGAATTTCAAATATTGTAAAGGAGATTGATAGGACAGACAAGTTTAATGTTGCTAGAGCATATATATGTGTAAAAAATGATAAAATAGAAATAGAAAAATGGTAATAAAAAGGAAGAATGGAGAAAAATCCAAGCTTCCTTTAATTTTTTTGTGATTAAAAAATATTATAGTAATTAGCTAATAAGCAATAAAACTAATGCAATAAATAAGCCTTCATCTTTTACATCTTCTTTATATAAGAAAAAAATTAAACTTAAAATTAAAACATCATCGAAATATAACTTCAAGCCAAATAAATCTAAAATGAAATCTTTATTTGGTGGAAGATTTTTGGATGAAGAATTATTAAAATATTCATTATTTGAAGAAGAAGAAAAATTTTCTGTATTTTGATGAGAATTTGGAAAAATATTACTGTTTAAATTTCTTGAATTGCTAGGGGAAAAAGAAAAAACATTAGGAGTAGAATGAATAAAATTCTTTCTATAAATATTGTTATAGAAAAATGGTGAATAGTTTCTATAAAAATTCTGCATAATATTTTTCCTCCTTATATATTATAACTAATTAGTCTTTTTTATCAGGATTTTGTTTGTTTATAATATCAGCAATTTTACTAATATTTAACATATTAACATATTGATCAACTTTATTTTTCTTACTATCCCTTAAATAAGGCTTTAATGAGTACAATAAATTGGCTCTTGGGTCATTTTTATTATTCATATTTTCCATAATAGATTTCATTTTCAAAATTGTATTCATATCAAGATTAAAGTTATTTGAATTAGAAGAATTATTAGGTGATGAATTAGAAGAATTTGAATTAAGCATAGAACTTATATTATTGAGCATTTCAGGAGAAACTTGATTCAAAATTTTATTTATATCCATATTTTGAGATGACGAATTCTGTGAAGATGATGTTGTTGAGCTAGAAGACTTTATGTTATTCATCATTTGTTGAACTTCTGGAGGAATATTTCCGCTATTCATCATATTTTTTACATTATTAAGTAAATCATCCATATTATTCATAATTATCACACTCCAATAATTAAAATGTATATAATATATATATGTTATATAAAATATTATATGAATATAAAAATAATATTGTGAAATTTAAAGCAAAGAAAGTTAGTTTTCCGTAGATCTTTTGCCAGAAGTCTAGTAAATTATATTGAAATTTTAATAAAAATGTAATATTTGAATCAAAACGATAAATCCCTAAGCAAAAAATGGACTGAAACCCTTAAAAATCAATAAAAATATTAAAGTTTGTATTGAAAAATATGGCGAAATTTGTTAAAATGAAAAAGAATAATGTTTATAAAAGGAGAGAAAGAATATGAAAACATTACAAAAAATATTATCAATACTAATGATTATTGTTTTGATGACAACAGACTTTTCTGTTCTTGGAATAGGCTTAAAAAGTTATGCTGCGGATAATACAGAAAATGTAGAATTCTCTGCATATTTTACAACAGAAAATGGAACTAAAGTAGAAAAGATAAATCAAGATGTTACAAAACAAGATTTAAAATTACATTTAACTATATCAGTTAAAAATGAAGGATATTTTAATGGAAGTGTTAAAATAGGAGATGGTAATTTTAAAATAGATACAACTCAAAAGATGGAAAACACTATGGTTGCTAAAGTAGAAGAAAATGCAATTAGTTTAAAACAAATTAATGCTGGAGAAACTGCAAATATAGAAGTACCAGTAAAAATGACTAATGCTGAAGAAATATCTACAAATATATTATCTAAAGATACAACACTAAATTTAGAAGGAACATATATTAAAGCTAGTGCTAAATCTAATACCATAGGAATAACAAAAACAGTAACAGTAAATATTGTACCAAGTACAAATGCAAATGCTGAAATTGAGACAAATGCTATAACTAACATAAAAACAAAAGTTGGGGAAGAAACAAAAAGAGTTATTCAATTATATGTAAAAACAAGATTAGCTAATAATGAATATCCTGTTAAAAAGACAGAAATTAGTGTGGTAGCACCATTTGCTGAAAATAAACCAGAAAAAGTAGAAGCAATAGCATTAAAAACAACAGCAACTAATAATGAAGACACAAAAGTAATAAATGATATTTCTAATGATAATGGAAAAATAACTTTCTCTGTAGAAAATAAAGAAAATGATAGTAAAATAATAAAATGGAAAAAAGATGCTTGGGATGAATTTGTAGTAACATTGATATATGATGAAAATACAGCAATAAAAAATGACTCAATAGAAAATTACAATAAAATAAATACACAAGTAAATATTACATTATATAATAATGAAGAAAAAATAATAAGTGCTCAAAATCAAACTGAAGTAAATGAAGAAAAGATCAATTCATTAATAGTAAAAGAAAATTCTTCAAAAACAGAAATGTATAAAGGAAAATTATATTCTAATACAACTTCATATTATCCAGAAGAAATTCCATATATGGATACAACTACCGTATATTTAACAGAAGCAGATATAATTAATAGTATAGTTGTAACAGAAAGTGAAGAAAAATTTGTTACAAATACAGAAGAACTATCAGCTAATAGTATTTATAAAACAACACAAGTTAATAAAGCACAAGTTTTAGATATATTAGGAGAAAACGGAGAGCTTTCAATTGTATATTCAGGAAATGTATTTAAAATAAATAAAGATACTGAAGCAAATACAGCTGGAAATGTTATACTTACATATGATGATGAAATAAGCAAAATTGGTGTTATAACTACAGATCCAGTAAAAAATGGAAAAATTGATTTTATACATACTAAAGCTTTAGAGAGTAGTAGCTATACAAGAGAACAGTTAAAACAAGTAAATTCAATGAAAAATACAGTATCAGTAACAGGAGTACAAGGAACAGATGAAATAATAAAAGATACTATAAATCGTAATATTGAATTAAAAGAAACAGAAACAAAAGCTGAATTAACAATAGTTGATAATAAGGGAAGTTTATCAACATTACAAGAAAATAAACTTGTATTAGGAGTAAAACTAGTTACAGATGGTGAACAATATGATTTATTTAAAAATACAGTAATAAAAATAAATTTACCACAAGAGGTTGAAGAATTTGAATTAACAAATGCAGATAAATTATATGCTGAAGGATTTTCTATTGTACCTGGATATGACAAAAATACTAAAGCAGTAGCACTTGTTTTAGCAGGTGAACAAATTGATTATCCATCAACAGTAGCGACACAAATATATTTACAATTAGAACTAACTGTAAAATTATCAAAAACAGCACCAAACAAAACAAGTAAAATAACAATGGAATATGTTAATGAAAATGCTACAAGATATTATGGACAAAGTGATGTTCAAGTATTGGATGCAGATGAGATTTTAAGAGGATATGCAGAACAAGAAATTAATATCTCATCACCAACAGGAGTTATTTCAACATTAAATTCAGATACATACCAAGTTGAAACTATGACAATGGTAGAATCAGAAGGAAAAACAATAGAAATAACAAAAGATCAAGCAGGTAAAGATGTTAATTTTGATTTAACAGTAATAAATAATACACAAACAGATATGAAAAATGTTAAAGTTGAAGTTCAATTACCTACATGTGGAAAGACAGAATTAGATGTAATAAAAACAAAATTAAAAAATATTGAGGCTAATGGAGCTAAAATATATTATACACAAAATGAACAAGCAACAGTAGATATAACAAAAGAAGAAAATGGATGGAAAACAGAATTAGATGCAGATTCTAAAAAGGTGTTATTAGTATTAAATGATACTTTAACAAAAGCAACAAATTTTGCATCAAAATTAACACTAACACTTCCAGAAGAAATTCCAACTAATGTTGAAACAGAATTAAAATATAAAACAATATATGATACAGATTCAGAACAAAATGTTGAAACAGAATCAAATTCAATAAAAATAGTAACACCAAAGGAAATAAAAATGGAAACATCAATATCAGCAACAGTTGGTGGAAATGAATTAAAAAATGGTGATAAGGTAAGAGTTGGTGAAGTAATTAGTTATACTATATCTGTAAAGAATGTTGGAACACAAACAATAAGAAGAGTTTCATTAAATGGTGAGGTACCAGCTGGAACAGAATTGACTAGTGAAAATTCTCAATCAACTTATACAATAGATGAATTGAAAGCTAATGAAACATATTCTAGAACATATGAGTTAAGAGTTATTGAAAAAGTTGATGAAATTTCTAATAAAGCTACAGCAAGTTGTGATAACTTTATAAAAAATTCAGAAAGCATAAAGAATACTGTAGATGATGCAAAATTAAGTATCACAATTGAAAAAAATTCTGAACAAGATAGAAAAAATGGTGATGAAACTCAATATATTATTAGTATAACAAATTTAACAAATGAAGAAATAAATAATATAGAATTATACTTGAAAGCAAATGGAGTGAATTTTAAAACTGCGAATGTTGAAGAGCAAGAATATGATTTAGAATCAGAAAAATCAATAAAAATTAATTCAATTGCGGCTAATGATACAATCTATTGTGGAATTGAAGGAATTATAGATACACAAAATGATAAGGCACAGGTTTCAGCAAATATAAAAGTTGATGAGAAAATATATATGTCTAATGAACTTGAAGAAAAGATTGTTTATGAAGATGCTACAATTAAATTAACTTCTGACAAAGCGGATTCATATGTAGAACAGAGTGAATATATAAGATATTATATGACAATTACCAATACAGGAACAACAGATACTTCAGTAGAAATTTCAAATCAATTTTCAGAATATATAAAAATTATTTCTGTTGGTGTAGATGGAGAAAATTTAAACGATAATTTTTGTGTAAATGATTTTTCTTATAATATAAATATACCAGTTGGAAAAAAATGTGAAATTTTAGTTACAGCCCAAGTACAATTAATTGCCGGAGAAGAATTTAAAGCAAAAGAAATTAATGACTTTGCTACTATAAAGATTGGCGAAAACGAGAAAAAATCAGAAGAAGTTAAATTTTTTATGAAAGGCGTAGAAGGTGAAAATTACAATAGAGATGATGATGAAAATAATTCTGGAGATAATAACGGAAATAATTCTGACAATAAAGAAAAATATTCAATTAGTGGAGTTGCTTGGTTAGATGAAAATGTTAATGGAGCAATGGAAGAAAATGAAAGAAAATTACAAGGTATCAAAGTAAAAATATTTGATATTTCTACCGGAAAATATTTGAAAGATAGTAATGGAAATGTTATAGAGACAGTAACAGGTGATGATGGAAAATATGAATTTTCATCTGTTGGAGAAGGAGAGTATCTTTTAACATTTGAATATGATACGAAAGAATATGAAATAACAACATATAAAGCAGTTGGAGCAATTGAAAGCAAAAACTCAAAAGCTGTATTAAAAACTATAAATGTAGACGGAAAAGATGTTTCATGTGGTGTTACAGATACTTTATATGTTCAATATAATGTTATAAATGTTAATATAGGATTAAAAACTAAAGCAAAATTTGATTTAGAATTAAATAAATATATAAAGAAGGTAACAGTACAAAATAATAAAGAAACTAAGACATATAACTTTGATAATAAATCATTTGCAAAAGTAGAAATTGATAGAAAACAATTGAAAAATTCAACAGTAATTATAGAATACAATATACAAGTAAAAAATACTGGAGATGTTGAAGGTTATGCAACTACAATTATAGATTATATGCCTGATGGAATGACATTTAGATCAGAACTTAATTCAAATTGGTATATTTCTAATGGAAATTTATATACTAAACAATTAGAAAAAATAAAATTGCAACCAGGTGAAACAAAAGAAATTACACTAGTTTTAACTAAACAAATGACTGAGAATAATGTTGGACTAGCTAATAATATTGCGGAAATATATGAAGCATACAATGAGTATGGAATTTCAGATATAGATTCAACTCCGAATAATAAAATAAACGGAGAAGATGATTTGGGATCAGCAGATATTTATATAGGAATAAAAACAGGTATTCAAAAAGCTTCTTATATAATATTAACAATAGTTAATGTTGTTTTAATAGCATTTGCAATTAGAATTATTTTTATAAAAAGAAAGAAAAATTTTTAAAGAAAGGAGGAGAGAACAATGAAAAAACGAGTTAAAATAATAATGTTTCTTATAATAACTTTATTAATTGTTTTATTTGGAAAAAATATATCATTTGCAGGAGATACTTATATTACAGGAGAAAATGTTACAAATGGACATTCAGTAAGAAAAGATAAAACAGGAAAATATACGCAAGATAGTTCACGTAGCGCAGACATATTATTTGAACAAATGGATAATGACTTAATTAGAAAAGAATATTTAAAAAAAGGTAACTCAAATAATAGAGTACAAATATCATATACCACATCAATGCAAAAAACTGATGTAGTATATTGTGTAAATAGAGGCGGAACTATAGATTCAGCAGACAGATGGTTATATTATATGAGAGCATATATAAAAATAAAAGGAAGTACTGTAATAGTATATAAATCTACAAATACAGGGTATACAGAAGAAAAGTACGAAAATGTTGCTAATGCACAGGAATTAGCAGCAGCAGTATCAGTAAATGGACCATTTGCATTGAAATCAGGAGGAACTCCAAAAAATTTATTGGGATATGGAGTATCTGGAAATTATAATACAGCACAAGAATTAGTGTATTATTATTGGAATGTAATGAATTTTCCAGGGAAAATAGGATTAGGAAGTTATAGAAATTACAATTCATCTGACTATTCTAATATAATGAATGATTTAAAAACAGCGGCTAATTATTTAACAGAGTATATGAAAGAGTCAGATATGGAATATGAAGCACAATTAATATATTTAGAGACAGATATGCCAACTCCAAAAGTAATTGGGGATGATGGAAAATTAAAAGATGCGGTTAGCTGGAAAGATCATAAAACGCCAATAAAAAACGCTCAACAATTATTAATGGCAGTTGGAGAAGGAACAGAAAAAGAAACTGAAAAAGTAAGATTTACAATTAAAAAGAATTGGAATTTAGCTGGACATAGTGAAGGAGATGTTGTTTATCCGGATTCTGTTACAATATCTATATATGATAAAAAAACAGGTAAATTTACAGGAAAAACAGTAACAATAGGTCAAAATTATAATGCTAGTACACAAAAGAATGAATGGACTAGTGAAATAATAGAGCTTGAAGGAAAAATTTCGGATTATGAATTTAGAGAAAATGCAATTTCAGAGTGGAAACTCGATGGAAATAAATTTGTTGAAGATACAAGTTCTAGTAAAAGCGAAAGTAAAATAAAAGAAGGTGTACTAGAATTAACTAATAAGTTTAATCCGACTGGAGAATTGGAAAGAAATGTTATAAGAATTTCTGGAAAAGTTTTCTTAGATGCAGATTCTAATAAAGCAGGAGCTACAACTAATGGTATTTGTGAATCTAATAATCCAGGAATTGGCGGAATAGAAGTCGTTTGGAGAAGGTCTGATGGTGTAATAATATCCTCTACTAAGACTGCAGACGATGGAACTTATAGTATGCAGACATCTGCAAAAATTTGGTTAAAAGGATATGATGCAAAATATAATGGAGGAGATAATTTATTAAATAGATTAGTTAGTGTAGTTGTTGACGGTGGTTTGTATTATTTTGATGAAGAAAATTTTGATAAATTTAATGATTCTTATGTTGAATTTAAGTATAATGGAGTAGAGTATACTACATCAAAAGTTCCAACAGATGCTAGTACAAATGCTGAAGCTTCAAAAGCAGAAACATCTGATATAGAAAGACTAATTTTAGATAGTAAATTTAACGAAGTTGATTATAATGGAGTAACTACAACTAATTTATTAAATGGTATATTTAATATAATTGGAGACCAGTCTATAGAGGCATCTATAAAAAATATAATAGGTGATAATAGTATAACTAAACCAGACGGAGATTATAATGAAGCTATAGGAAAAGTTGATGGAGCTAATGGATTGAATAAAGATAATATATCAGGGTATTTTGGAGAATTGGGAGATGCTGAAAATACTGCAAATAGTGTTAATGGTCAAACAGGAAACAAAAACTTTTATAAAAATATGCTAGGAAATTTAAACCTAGGTGGAATTGTTGGAAGTGTTTTAGACGTATTAAATGATCTTGGAGATAGTGCAGGATTAGATAAAATACTTGAAATTTTAGGAGAATACTTAAAAATTAAGAGTTATGAAGAGGGGTCTGTTAACCAATTACTAGATATATTTGATATAAAATCAAAATTGGATATGGTGGAATATGCACTTGGCAATGGAAATAAAACATATAATATCCAATATGAAAAAGATGAAGATGGAAATTCAATAGCACAAATGGATCAAAAAGAGTTAAGTACATATAAAATAAAAGCTTCTACCAAAAACAAGATAAAGAAAATGCTTACTGGATATAAGTTCTCAAAATCATATCAGCATACAGAATATACAAAATATTGTAATGCTCCTGAAAATCATGATTATGAAAGTTCAGTATCAAACAAATATAGTGATCTTGCAATAACATTTGTGGATAATATTACAGAAGGAGAACATGGATTACACACATGGGGAGATATAATAGATTCAAACGTAATTAGATATATAAACAATATTTTAAAAGATTTTAAACTTGCACCAGACCCAGAGGTTTCAAGTGGTGTATATGAAAGTTTCGTATCATCAGCACTAATTAATACATCATTAAATAGCCATTTTGGAATATTTAATTGTAATGGTTTTAAAATGCAACAAGGACAAATGAATCAAACTTTTGAACTAGCAAAACAAAGTGTAATAAAGGGGTTATATGCAATCCCAATTGTAGGAAAAGTGGTTGGACCGGTAGTAGATGCATTATTGGCAAATGTGCATCTATATGATATAAAATATGAAGTAGATACTTCGATAATTCCAAAATTTGGTCATTCTTATGGAGCAAAAATGAGAACAGATGCATGGGAGATAAAGAATGTTAACTGTGGATTAATAAAAAGAGAACAACCAGATGCAAAAGTTGAATCAGATATAATTCAAGCAACAGTTAGAATGAAAAATCAAACATATACATATAATTATAAATTAAGAGAACAAAGTTATCAAATTTTACAAGCTGTTGATGTTGCAAATATTGGAACACATGTATTTAATTTGCCAGGAAGCAATAATCAAGATATTATTTCAAGTAATGATATAAATAAATTAAAACTTCTTGCAGAATCAATAAATGGACAATATACAAGAAAAATAAATCCTTCTGATATAGCATATGTAAATAGTGATGAATCTAGAAAAGATGAATTTGAAATATATGTTACATATTATGTATGTGCAAGTAACCAATCTAATACGTTACCGATGAGAATAAATGAAATAATAAACTATTATGAAGATGATTGTTATACTTACAGCGGAGATTACGGATATGTAGATTCTTCAGGCAAAAGATGGATAAATCGTGATATATGGGAAGAGGCAAAAGGTGATGAAGTAGAAACAACAGGAAATTATAAAGGATTGATATCAAAATATACTAGTAATGTATGGCTTCTACCTGGAAGCAAAACAGAAGAAATGCCTGTAACATATAAATTGAATTTAACTAAAGATATGGCTGGAAAAATGTTACTAAATAAAAAATTAGTAATTAATAATATATCTGAAGTTGCTTCATATACAACAAGATATGGATTGAATACAATGTGTGTTAATGGAGAAAGTGTATTGAAACATCCATGGATGTTATTATCAAGTTATGCTGGAGTTGATAAAGATTCAAGACCAGGAAATGCAATATCAGATGTTATAAATGGAATAACTCAATTGCTACAACAACATGGAATAGATGTAAATTTAGATGTTTCAGACAAAGTAAGTGAACTTGGTGATTCACTATCAAGTAGTTTGATGGAATCAGGGGTACCTACAGTTGATTTTATTGTTGGAAAATTGAATGATTCTGGATTATCAAATTTAGTTTCAAGTAAATTGAATGATCTTATAGCAACTGGAATTGAAGAACTATTAAATAATATCGTAAAAGAGATGACAGATAGAACAGGAGTTAATATTTATAACTTGTTACAAAAAATGGAAGATGACACAAGTATGGCACCATTATTTAAATTAGATTTAACAGAAAATTATAGAACAATTTCTGGAATTGTATTCGAAGATAAAGACAGTGAAAGTAGAGAAAAACAAAGAATTGGAAATGGAGAATATGATGAAGGAGAAAAAGGTGCAAGTGGAGTCAGAGTAGAGCTACATAGAATAGATTCAAATGGTGTTGATCAAGGTATTGCTACTTTATATGGAATTGATGAAAATGGAAACAGTATTATTAAAGAAGCGGTAACGTATACTGATAAAAATGGAAAATATTCATTAGGAGAAACTATAGATGGTGAAAAAGGATATGGATATGGAGTGATAGAAGATCATTATAAATTGTATTATATTTATGGTGATGATGATCAAGAAATAAATGAGTATGTTATAGATAAAGGTGGTGCTGGTGAACAAACAGTACAAAAACAAACAGTAAAAATGAATTCAATGATTTCAAATATTCCAATAGATGCAAGAAATTATAAATCAACAATTATAACAAGTGACGTTTTAAAAGATGTATTTGAAAATGAAAATTCTGTTAACAAAGACAATTGGCACATAATATTAAATCAAGATTCAAATAAATATTCTGTTGCTATAGATGATTGGGAACAAAGACAAAATATTAATTCTAAAGTATTACAATACAATACATATGATGAAAAGTATAACATGAGTTCAAATACAAATTCATTCTTGTTAGGAGTTGAATATAGAACAGATTCTAATTCGAAAGTTAATAAGAATGGTGAAATAAGTAATGATGAAAAATTTAAGACAAATGTAGATTTAAACTTTGGTATAATAGAAAGACCAAGAGAAAATATAATAGTGGACAAGACAATATCAAAATTAAAACTAAAATTTGCAAATGGTCAAATACTATTTGACGGAGATCCATACAGTGGAGAATTACCATATTTAATAGCTTTAGGTCCAAAAGACATTAGAGCAAATAGTAATACTCGTGACAGATTAATAAGAATTGAAATGGATACAGAATTAATGCAAAGTGCAGAATTACAAATAACATACAAAATATCTGTAACAAATGATAGTGAAATCGACTATAATACAAAAGATTATTATTACTATGGAATTGCTGGAACAAATGAAGAACTAGTAACAGGAAGTGTACCATTATTGGTAGATTATCTAGATTCAGAATGTGAATTTGTAGAAAATTCTAATGAATCAAATTCTATTTGGAAAGTAAAATCAATAGAAGATTTAGCTGGATTAATTTATGAAAATAATGATGCTGAGATTGATGTAAAGAAAGCTATTCAGGCCGGAAAATACACAATTTTAACAACAGATTACTTTACAGATGTTGGAATAAATGAAACAAAATCAGCAACTTTATATGTAACAAAATTGCTATCAACAAAAGCAGATGAATATACATTTGAAAATCATACAGAGATTTTACAAATAGATGGAAATAGAGCAAGAACAATTAAAGAAGTAGACGATAGAACAAGAGAACAAGTAACAAAAGAATATAAACCAGGAAACTATATGCCATCAACAGAAACAAGAAATGATTGGAAAAAAGATAATACAGCACATATTTCAAAAGTTGGAATGCACGAACAAGATGATGATAGAATTACAATAAGAATTACACCACCAACAGGTGTAATAACAAGAAATGGTTACATTGCAATAATGATAGTTGCATTATTAGTAATAGGCCTTGGAGCATTTGCAATTAAGAAAAAAGTACTAAATAAATAATTCAAAAGATAAAATATAAATGGTAAATAAAAACACTGTAAAATTAAATATTTTACGGTGTTTTTTATTGACTTTTAATATATAAAATAGTAAAATATAAAGTGTATAATTATTTTGAAAAATAAACTCAAATATATAAGAAAATTGCACTGAGTTTAAAAAGGAAGGAAATTTAAAATGAACAAAAAAGTTTTAAAAATCACATTAATTTTTAGTATGTTTTTTACTATGACTTTAGGATTAATATTTGGAAAAAATGTAACATTTGCAGATGTTGCACAAACACCTATTTATATTAATCTTGGAAAGTATAAAAGTGTTGATGGAAAACAGATTGGATATGCAGTAGGAGATCCAACAACAACGAATGGAAATTACATTTGGGAGATTAATCAGTATAATTCTAATAATGTAAATGATACAGTAACAAATCCAAGAAATCTATATTGTATAAAAGCAGAATATGGTACTTCATGGACAGGAACTTCTGGAGGAGAAAGTACCATTGTAAAGTATAATTTATCATATGATTTGGAAAAACAAAGAGAAGATATATTAAAAAAATTAGGAACTTCTGAAAATTCTAATAGTAGTGCAAATTCTGTTGTAAAGAATTTATTAGATATAAATGGAGCAGCATATAAACAAGTTGTATGGATTTTAGACAATGCATATATACCAGGAGAAACAAATAAAGAAGAATATTTAGAAAAATTAGGAGTAGATTCAACAGTAACAATTGGTGATGGTATAAATGATAATGATATAATTGCAGTTCAAAAAATGGCAATATGGTATTTTACTAACTATAAACTTAATGATGGAGCTACAACAACAGACCAAAGCAAATATAATAAAATAAACAAAGATGTAGATACATGGTTTAATATAACTGAAGATGGATGGAAAACATTCCATACAATTGGAGAAAAAGTTACAGATTCAAGAACAACACAAGTAGATACATTATATAAAAATTTAGTTACATATGCAGAAAAAGCAGCAAGTGAAAATAATGCAGTAACAACTCCAGTAAGTGTAAATACAGAAGGATTAACAAAAATATCAGATAATAAATATAGTATAGGAATAAAACAAGTTGGAGACTCTTATATATTAGGACCAATAAAATTATCTGGAAATAATACATCTAGTTCAGAATTAATTTTAAAAGTAACAGACAAAGATGGAAAAGAAATAACAGATTATAAATTTTCAAGTTCAGATGGAACTGAACAAAACAAAACTATAAAAGATTATATAGGAAATACAGAAGGATTTTTTATAAAAGTTGATAAAAAATATGGAAAAACAATAAAAGCATCACTTAATATAAAAAATTCAGGTACAAAGAAAACATTATGGTTAAAAGGAACAGAAACAAGTTCATCAATAACACTTGATGGAGAACAACCATTAGTTGAAATAACAAGAACACCAGAAACAATTGAAACAGAATTTACAGCAGAATATACAGAATTTGATTTAGCTTTGCGTAAATACATAGTTGAAGTAAACGGGAAAAAATTAACAGACTTAGATTTACCATCAAGAAATCCAAAAGTTGATGAAAGTACATTGAAAACAGGAACAACAGCAACATATAATCACAGAAAGAAACCTGTAGAAGTTAAAGAAAAAGATGTTGTAACATATTCAATAACAATATACAATGAAGGTGACATTGATGGATATGCAAGTCAAATTATAGATCAATTACCAACAGGGTTAATTGCATCAAACTCAAATCCAGCAATAATAAAATCAATAGGAAAAGATGGAAAAGAAAAGAATCAATATAAGATAACTCTAGGAGTAGAACAAGTTAGAACAGCAAATGCACCAGCAAATTCAATAGTATTTGATATTGTAAATACTGAGGATAATCCTGCACAAAGTTTAAAAGCTTATTCAGAAAAAGATGGATTAGATTATGAAACATTAACTTTCAAATGTGAAGTAACTCAAGTTGCTGATACTGAAAAAGAAAAAGTATTAACAAATGTTGCATGGATATCAGGGGCTAAAGATTCAAATGGAAATGATGTAACAGATAGAGATTCTTCACCAAGTTCATCACCAAAAGTTAATAAAGATAATATGGAAAATTATAAAGGAAATACAGAGAATAAAGATGAATTAGGTGATGATAATTATTTTTATAAAGGTGAACAAGATGATGATGACTTTGAAAAATTATTAATAAAACCAGTAAAAAAAGTTTTTGACTTAGAACTAGTAAAATTTATAGCAGCAGTAAGTAAAGATGAAAAAATAGAAGATGGAGAATATTTAACAGATACAAAAAATGCTGATGGAATATATGACAGAGCTCCAAAAATAACAATTGAAAAAGATGCAAGCAATGAAGTTAATGATAGAAAAATAAAATGTGACTGGTCACCAAGTAATAAAGAAGCATTACTTGTAAATCCAGGAGATTATGTATTATATACAATAAGAGTATATAATGCAGGTGAAGTAGATGGTTATGCAGCATCAATAAAAGATTTATTACCAGTAGGATTAGAGTTTGTTGATGTAAAAGATGAAAGTGTAGACTACTATGGAATTTGGAAATTGGAAACAATGACAGATGAAAATGGAGAAGAAAGAGAATTAATATCAACAGATTATTTAGCAAAAGGAAATGGAAAAGAATTAAATTCTAAACAAGGTGATGAAAATTATACTGCAAATTTATTAAGAGCATTAAAAGACGATCAACCAGTATCTGATTCAAATCCAAGAAATCCAGATTATAGAGATGTTCAAGTATTATGTAGGGTAAAAGAACAAACTAATAAAGTTTTAGTAAATTATGCACAAATAGCAAAACATACAGATAAAGATGGAAATGATATAAAGGATAAAGATTCAACACCAGATAACTTAGTACCAAGTAAAGGACCTCAAGAAGATGATGAAGATTTAGAAAGAGTAAAGGTAAAAGGACCAGATAGATATGATTTAGTTTTAGTTAAAGAGGATAAAAATGGAGAACAATTAAATTCAACAGCAGAATTTGAGGTAACAACAAATGGTAAAACGGAAACTAAAAAAATAACTGGTAAATTAACAATTGCAAAAGATGTAACAATAGATTCTGATCATCTAACAGAAGATGTGTATGTAATAAAAGAAACAAAAGCTCCAGATGGTTATTGTGAATTTGATGGAACAATAACAATAACAGTAACAAAAAAAGAAAATGCAGATGGAACAGGATATGAAAAAACAATTAAATATACAGTTGTAGACTCAAAAGGAAATGATATTACAAATAAAAAAGATGCAGATGTATATTTAAATAACGATGGAAACATTTATGTAGAAGTAAAAAATTATGAAGAACCAGAAATACATAAAGGTGTAAAAGATGTACCAAATCAAGATTCTGGATATAATGTAGATGAAGTACATAAATGGGTAATAGAATCTGATATACCATCAAATTTAGATGATTATAAATTATATGATATAGTAGATGATATAGATTACAGATTAAAATTTGAAGGATTAGATAAGGTTGTTGTAAAAATAGGAAATACAACATTAAAAGAAGGAACAGATTATAAAATTTCGTTTGTAGAGAATACATCAGGAGTACAAAATAAAACAACATCAGGAAAATTAACATTAACATTTTTGGATTCTGAGAATGGAATTGATGCTTCAACAACATTGAAAAATAATCAAGGAAAGAAGATTAGAGTTACATTTAATACAACATTTGCAAAAGACGAAAATGGAAATATTTTAGCTGGAATGGGAGAACAAATTCCAAACCAAGCAAAATTAGAATATATTAATACATCAAGTGATAATAAAGTAACAAAAGAATCAGAAAAACCAGAAGTACATACAGGTGGAGTTGTTTTATATAAATATTATGAATTAAAAGATGAAAAACACTCATTAGAAGGAGCAAAATTTGGAATTTATGCAACTGAAGAAGATGCAAAAAATAATAAAAATGTTATAATGACAGCAACATCAGATAAAGATGGACTTGTAAAATTTGTAGGATTAAAATATGGAGGAGACGCACAAGATAGTGAAAATAATAAACAAACAGATGGAACATATAAATATGATGCAGATAAAGCAAGTACAAATTACTGGATAGCTGAAATTGAAGCTCCAGAAGGATTTGAAAAATATAATGAAATAATTGCAGTAACAATAAATAAAGATAGTTACAATGAAAAGAAACCAATATATGAAGTAAAAAATAATAAATTGAATTTTGATTTGGCATTAAGAAAATTTATAACTCAAGTTCAAGATACAGAAGTAACAACAAGGGTTCCTAAAGTTAAATATGAAAATGGGCAAATATCTTATGAACATACTAAAGAACCATTAGTAGTACATGTTAATGATGTTGTAATATATACATTAAGAATATTTAATGAAGGAAATATTGATGGATATGCAAGTGAAATAGCAGATGATATTCCTGATTATTTAGAATATTTACCAGAAAATGAAACAAATACAAAATATTTATGGAAAATGTATGATAAAGATGGAAATGAAACAAAAGATGCTAGTAAAGCAGTAACAGTTAAAACAGCATATTTATCAAAAGATAACGAAAAAACATCCGGTGAAAATTTATTAAAAGCATTTGATGGAAATGTTGCTAATATTTCATATAAAGATGTAAAAATAGCATTTAAAGTAAAAGATCCAAATTCAAATACATATATAATAACAAACCATGCACAAATTTCAGATGATTCTGATAAAGATGGAAAGCCAATTGAAGATATAGACTCAAAACCAGGAGAATGGAATGAAGGCGAAGATGACCAAGACGTAGAGCATGTAAAAGTTGAATATTTTGATTTAGCATTATTAAAATATGTAACAAAGGCAATTGTAATAGAAAATGGCCAAGAAAGAATTACAGAAACAGGATATAATGGATTAGAAGATCCAGAACCAGTAGTAAAAGTCGAAATCAAGAAAAAACAACTAAATAATGTTATAGTAAAATTTGCATATGGAATAAAGATAACAAATGAAGGTGATATTCCAGGATATGCAAAAGAAATAACAGATTATGTTCCAGCTGGACTAAGATTTGATGCTGCAGACAATCCAGAATGGAAAGATGAAGGAAATAATGTAATATCAACAAGACAATTAGAAGGAAAATTATTACAACCAGGAGAAAGTGCAGTTGTAGAAGTTGTATTAACATGGATAAATGGAGCAGATAATTTAGGAGAGAAAACAAATACAGCAGAAATTTCTGAAGATTATAATGATCATGGTGATGTACCAGATAGAGATTCAACACCAGATAATCAAGTGCCAGGAGAAGATGATATAGATATAGCAAAAGTTATATTAACAATATCAACAGGTATTGGTCAAACATTCTTTGGATTAACAATTGGATTACTTTCAGTAGTGTTAGTAGGAGTTGTTTTAATAAAGAAATTTGTATTGTAATATAATTAAAAAGGAAACTAGATAAATCTAGTTTCCTTTTTTTGAAAAAAATGTAAATAATTCATCAAACAATTGAAAAATAAGCCATTTTGTGATATAATTAAAATAGTGTTTAATATAAATATAAGTAGGAGGTACCAATATATGATGAAAAAAATATGTAGTATTTTGCTGTTGGTTATATTATTGTTAAATAGTTCAGTATTAACAATAATATCAACAGCGGTAGAAGATATTCAAGAATCTACCATTACAGAAGATAAAATAAAAATGGATTTAAGTTATACACAATTAACAAATAAATTACAAAATGAAATTGTTATAACAGGAAATTTAAAGAGAAATTCAAAAGATGATCCTCTTTATGAGAATCCTACTTTAACTTTCGAAATGCCTGAAGAAATTGAAAAAGTAGTAATTAATGATGTGAAATTATTATATGATGATGAATTAAAACTAGGAGAATATAAAGTAACTCAAAATGAGAAAGGAAATCAAACTATAGTAATTCCATTATTAGGAAAACAAACCGAATATCAATCAGATGGTATAAATAATGGAACAGTAGTTAGAATATCAGCAAATTTATTATTAAAACAAGATATAAAAACAACAGATACAAAAATAAAAATGTTTTGCGTTGATGGAGTAGATACTGATAAATCATTTGAATATGAGAAAGATATAAAAGTAATAAATACATCAGAATTAGCAAAGACTCAAACAATTGAAAATGCTTCTACTGAAAAAGAAGTGACTATTGATGGAATTAAAATAAGTACTAATGCTGTTGTTGGAGAGAAAACACTAGAAAATAATGATGCAGTTTATTCAAATGAAATTGTTAAATATTATATAACATTAACAAATACTTCAGAAAATACAGTAAATGGATTAAAAATTATTGGACACATTCCAGATGGTATGGTATATGCAAATTATGATGAAGAAGCATTTTCTTTTTGGAATGAGACTTATACAGGACTAGAAACGCTAGAGCCAGATGAAAATGGAGTATATTGGCAAGATGATACATATCAATATATAGTAGATACTAATTTAAAAGAAAAAGAAATTAATGTGGATGAATTAAAACAAGGTGAATCAAAAACATATTCATATGAAGTAAAGGCTAATTCAACTACAGAAGTTAGTGCAATTACAAATATTGAGATTAATTTAAATGATAAAAATCTTTATACATATACAATGAGCAATACAATAAAACCTGGAGAATTTGAAGTAAGAGTAAGACAATATTATAGTAGAACAGAAAAGAATGAATATTCTTATAATATTATAGTAAAAAACTTATCAAATACAAATAAGAGTGGTACTCTTACAATTGATATACCAGATATTATAGAAATTAGTAAAGTAAAAGAATATTATTCATCTAATACAGATTATGAAATAAAAGATGGCAAATTAATTGTAAAATTAAATGATATACAAGCAAATTATTTTAAGGCAGTTGAAGTACAAGTAAAAGTTAATATAAAAAGTGAAAATGAAGCCGAAACATATCATTATACATTAGGTGCAAGTTTTGAAAATGGAAATACAAAATATAATTCTAATCAGTGTGTTGCAAATGGATGGATAGAAGGGGTAAGTATTACCCAAAGCTCTGAGACAAGTGGAGAAAAAGTAAAAGAGTTTAAAGAAATAACATATGTATATGAAATAAATAATATAGGACATGTAATAGATGAATTTGGTGGATATACATCAATTACATTTGAAGATTATCTTCCAACAGAGCTTTCTGTCCAAAGTATAGAATATAATAATTTTATAGTACAACAAGAAACAGTTAATTCAATAAGAAAATATACAGTAACAAATGAAGAAAAAACTTTATCATCTGTTGAAATTGCTCAAATAAATGGAAAAGACAATTCAAATGGTGCCAGATTGAAATTTGATTTGAATATAAAAAATGGAGAAAAAATCACAATAAAGATAAAAACAAAAGTTAAAGCTTTTGATGCTCAAAAAAATAATATTGAAATTTCAAACTCAGCAATTGTAACTGGAACAGGTATAAAAACAAAACAATCAAATATTGTACAAAATACTCTTGTACATCCACAAACAACAAATGTAATTGAAATAGATTCAGATGGAAATGTTATTGATAATGGTAATACTCCAATACCAAAACCAGATAATAATAGTACACAAACAACAAAAGCAAAATATTCTATTTCAGGTATTGTTTGGGTAGATGAAAATGATAATGGACAAAGAGATAATGACGAAGAACTAAAAAAAGGAATTGAAGTTTTATTATATGATGTTTCTAGTCAAAAATTTGTAACAGATGAAACCGGAAAAACGTTGATTAAAACAACAGATGAAAATGGTAAATATACATTTACAAATATATATACTGGACAATATTATGTAGTATTTAAATTTGATTCAGATACTTATAATATTACAGAATATCAAAAAACTGATATATCAAGTACAGAAAATAATGATGCAATAGAAAAAGATGTAAATCTATTAGGTGAGAATCTAAGAGTAGGACTTACAAATACAATCAATTTGAATTCTCATAAGACTAATATTGATATGGGATTAGTTGAAAAGAAAAATTTTGATTTAAAAATAGAACAATTTATAAATAAAATAACAGTTAAAAATGACAAGAGAACAAAAGAATATACTTATAATAATAAAAAGATGGCTAAGATATCAATTCATTCAAAACAATTTATAGGTTCTACAGTTGTTGTAGAATATAAAATTAAGATAACTAATATTGGAGATATACAAGGAAAAGTATATGAGATATTAGATGAAATTCCTTCCAAAATGGAATTCCATTCAGAGTTAAATGATGGATGGACTAAATCATTAGCTAATACAGTAAGTAATGTAAGTTATGCAAATACAGATATAAAACCAGGTGAAAGTATAGAAGCAACAATTACATTAAGTAAAACATTAGAGGATTCAGATGCTGGAGTTTATACGAGTATAGCCAAAATAGCTTCAAGTGAAAGTTTAAAACATAAAGAAGATTTAAATACAGAAAACAATACAGATAAAGCAGAAGTAATGATAGAAGTTGCAACAGGTATAGAGATAGCCTTCAAATTAGTAGGAGGTGTGATTATGGGATTGTTGTATGTAGCATTAATGATTTATTTTATAAAAAGAGTAGTAAACAGAAAAGGAATGTTTGTAATATTTGCAATTATATTTGCAACTTCAGTATTTGCATTTAGTCCAAAAGAGTATGCATACTCTATAGAAGGAACAATGGCAGATGCACAAGCACAAATTGGAGAAATGGTAAATTCAGCAGTTGCAGAAGCTTCAAAAGGGGTTTCACCACAAGTTCAAATAATATTACAAGGATATAATGGTAAATCAGGATCAGGAACATTTTATATATATAATCCAGATGGAACATATGTAGGACAAGGTGAATGTCTAAAATCAGGAAGCCATTTCCATACTGTAAGAGGAAAAGAAATTGTTGATCCAGAAACAGGAAAAATAATTGGTTATGAAGAAAATAAAGAAAATATTAATTTTTATGCAATTGGAGCAGTAAAGTGTGATTATTTAGGTCCATCAGAGCCAACAATAACAAGTACAACATTTACAGTGGAAGGAGCAGATCCAAATGGTGGTGTACTTCAATGGACAAATGAAGGTTTTGATTTCTCATTAGGAGGAAGTTTACCAGGTGAATTTAGTGCAAGTGAATCATCAGCATTATGGCAAGCTATTGGTTCTGTAATAGATCCAACAAATCTAGGAACTTATGATATGGAAAAAATAGAAAGTGCTATAAAAGGTGGTGCTGGAATAAATGGAAGTGCTACAGCAGAATTATTAACAGGAAGTAGTGGTGTAACATCTTTAAGTGTAACAATTACAAGAGAAATAACAATAACAATAACAGTTTCATTTTCTTGGACAGATAGATTTAAAGTATCACAAGATTATAAATGCCCTAATTGTTCAGCAACATCTGAAGATAGCCAAGAGATTGGTATAACAAGAAGTGCCTCAGTTACAAAATCTTATAAACAATCTTTTTCAACAACATTAACATTTGAGCCAGAAGAGTTACCAAAAAGTATTACAATATATAAATTTGACGAAGATACAGGTGAAATGTTATATGATCCAGATGATCCAACAGCTTCAAAATTTAAGTTCTTAGTAAAAGGCGATGGTCAAGAGTGGACTGTTGGAGTTGGAGAATCAATTACAGGATTACATGCTGGAACATATCAAGTATGGGAAATCGAATCACCTTATGGATATGGTGTATGGGAAGATAATTATGATACAAGTAAAGGTTATAAAAGACTTAAAGACATAGTAATAAATGAAGGCGATGTTATAGTAATAGTAAAATTATATAACAAAAAGCAATTTATTGATATATCAGGATATGTATGGGAAGATCAATTAACAGGAAAGGATAATACAAGAAATAATTTATTTCAAGATAATCAGTATGATGATAAAGACAGATTAGTATCTGGTGTGAAAGTAATTTTACATGATACTGTTAGAAATAGAGAATTTGAAACATGGACAAATGAAAATGGTGAATACCATTTTGGTTCAAGAAATGAAAATCTAACATATACAGATGATACCATAAGAATAGAAGATTTAGACAAATATTATATAGAATTTGAATATAATGGTGTAAAATACAGAAATGTAGAATTAAAACCAAGTGCACAAATTCCAAATGGTTCAAGAGCATCTGAAGAAATTGCATCTGGAAAATCAGATGAAGATTCAAGTGTAAGACAAAGATTTAATGAAAAATTTAGTACAATTTCATCTGGAAAACAGATTGATGCCAATGGAGAGTCAACAGGTACAGTAATTGATTCAAATGGAAATGTAAATTCAAATTATATAACTTATAATAAAACAGAAGATTATAAATCAACAGTAAATTATGGAAAAAATTTAACAGAATCAAAAGCTGATAAAACAGATTATGGAGAAGAAATGTATCATATAAAAGCAACAACGTATAAGAATTGTGATTTCAAACAATATTTAAATGAATATCTTGCAAAAGAAAATACAACGATAGCACATGTTACTGAAATAAAAAATATAAACTTAGGATTATATGCAAGAGAACAAGTTGATGTTGGACTTAATAGTGATGTTGCTAGATTTGTATTAAGTGTAAATGGATATCAACATATATATAAATATGCAACATTAGTAAATCCAGATAATGATGATACTATGGATGTAAGATTAAAAGCAATAAAAGGAAAATATTATGAAAGACAACTTCATGAGTCAACAATATCATATAGTGCAACACCAAATGCAAAATTATATGCAGATATAACATATAAGATATATTTACAAAATAAATCAAATACATTATATGCAAAAATTAAAGAGTTGACATTAGATTATGATGGAGATTTGAATTTAATATCATATAATTACGAAAATTCAACTAATATTATTAATACAACATATGATCAAGAACATGAAATAACAGTAAATAAGCAAGATGCAAAAATCAAAGAAGCGACAATAGATTTAGAAAAATTAGAAGATAAATTAATAGAAAATCAAAACAAAAATGTATTAGAAGTAACATTTAGAGTGAATGCAGATACAATAATGAAGATTTTAAATAATGATCAAGGAATAAAATTTGATTTTATGGCTGAAATAAAAACATATTCAACATATGCGAATAATGAAGAAAATAAATACAGTAGAGCAGATACAGAAGGAAAGTATGCGTATGCAAGTATAGATAAGAATTCATCAGCAAGAAATGCACAAGTTCAAATAGATAATGACAATTCATTTGCAACAGATACATTTGAAAATGATACAACAATAGCACCAACATTTAAATTATATAAAGGTGTTCAAACAACATTATCAGGAATAGTATATGAAGATTCACCATTAACTGAAAATATTGAAGTTGAAATAAAAGATGGAGAAAATACAAATAAAATTTATCAAAGAATTGGTGATGGACAATATAATGCAAAATCAAGCGAAAATGAAAATGTAATGGCCAATGTAAAAGTTGAATTGCTAGTAGTACCAGATGATAAAGAGAATAAGAAATATGAATCAGATGACGCAAGAAAAGTTAATAGTACTTCTGAGATATCAGGTCAAAGTTATAATGTTGCAAAATTATATCAAGAAGCAAAAACTAATAAAGGTCAAGAATCTAACGTATTAGCAGTGACATATACAGATAAATATGGAAAATATGAATTTAAAGGTGTTGTTGCAGGAAAATATGTAATAAGATTTACATATGGAAAAGATATGAAAGATGTAGACGAAAATGGAAATGAAACAGACCAATTAAGAGATGCAACAGAACTTCATACAAGTGATGGAGATAAAATAAAAACAATAGAAGCAAGAGAATATAAATCAACAATATTAAAATCAGAAGATATTTCTAAAGCAATGAATATTACGAATGGAAGTGCAAACTTAAACGGTGATTATTCATGGTTCTTAAAAAATCAAGAAACTAGATATTCAGATGCAGTTGATGATGTAAAATATAGAGCATATTTAGAAAAAGATGCAAAAATTAATTATGAAATATTAAATGGAAAAGACTATGTTTATAATAATATGGAAGCATATACGCCATATTTCAAAATAGGTGTAGAAGAATTAAATGATCAAAATGATGATAAGACAAGAGTTACACAGGAAATAGGTGACGAAATAGATATAGATACAAATGGAGTAAAAGACAGAGAGATTTCAAATGAAATTATACCTGAAAATTATCAAATAACTACAGATCCAGATACAAACACATTAATATATAAGAAAAATGGTGAAGATATTGAAAATAATTATAAATTAATTCTTAATGAAAATGGAAAAGTAGATTATGTATATACTATTGATAATATTGACTTAGGAATAATAGAAAGACCAGTAGTTGATTTACAAGTAGATAAGACAATAACAGGATTAAAAGTATCATTAGGAAATGGTCAAGTATTAATAAATGGAAATCCAAGTACTGATAATTTACCATATGTAAGAACAAAATTAGATGATTATGTTCCAATAGAAATGGATACAGAAATATTACACAATGCAACTATAGAAGAAGAATATACAATAACAATAAAGAACAATTCAGAACTAGATTATTCAATATATAAAATTTGGGATACAGATACTGATGAAAAGATAGCACAAAGAAGAAATTACTATTATTTTGGAAGCCAAGATGGTTTATTAATAAATGAAGCAGTAACAACAAGGATAGATCTTTTAGGAGATTATTTAGGAAAAGAATTAATAGTAAATGATAATACAATGGCAAAATGGAATAAAAATACTATAGATGATTTGAAATCATATAATGGAACAAACTTATTATCAACAGATAATAAAAAAGAAGAAAAATTAGGTGATGGAAAATATAATATATATACTACAGATACATTTGCCAAAACAGATGGAGATTTAGTAACAATAGGAAAATCAAAGGATATAACATATAAAGTAAGTAGATTATTATCTCCAACAGCTGATTCAATGATATATACAAATGATGTAGAAATATTACAATATTCAGGATATAGCCAAAATAAAGATAGAAATGATAAGACTAGAGTAGAAAATGGAACAGAGTATAATAGATATATTAGAAAAGTAACGACACCAGGAAATTTAATACCTGGAGGAGCAAAAGAAGATGATGAAGATTCAGTAAGAACAACAATAACTCCACCAACAGGTACAATAGTAGCAAGATGGTTATATGTAACAACAATTGTAGCAGGACTAATTTTAGTAGGAGCAACAGTAATATTCATAAAGAAAAGAATATTGGTAAAATAGTAAATAAAAACGAAAAATAGCAAGTTAAAAGCTTGCTATTTTTGGTAATATGAATTAAAATTACTATGAAGAAAGGACTCGAAATATGAAAATAAGAACAGGAACAGATATTATAGAAATAAGTAGAGTAAAAGAAAGTATAGAAAGTACAAATAAAAAATTTTGTGAAAGAGTATATACAGAAAAAGAAAGAGAATATTGTGAAAACAAAAAGATACAAAAATATCAACATTATGCTGTTAGATTTTCAGCAAAAGAAGCAATATTTAAAGCAATATCTGATGAATTAGAGAATAAATTTGAAATAAATTGGAAAGATATAGAAATATTAAATGATGAAAAAGGTAGACCATATGTTAATATTTTAAACAATAAAATTCAAAATATAGAAGATATAGATATTAGCTTATCACATTGCAAAGAATATGCAATTGCTAATGTAGTTGTAATATTCAAATAAGTTATAGTAAAGGAAGAAAAAGATGGATTTTTTTGATTCACATTCACATTATAATGATGAAAAGTTTGATGAAGATAGAGAAGAAATAATAGAACAAACATATAATGATGGAATAACAAAATTTGTATGTGCAGGATATAATATTCCATCATCAAAATTTTCATTAGAATTAGCCCAAAAGTATAATTATATATATTCAATAGTAGGAATTTCACCAAATGATATTCCACAAACTGAAGAAGAATTGTGGAAAAGTATAGAAGAAATTTCAAATATTGCAGTTGAAAATAGAAATAAAAAAATAGTTGCAATAGGAGAAATAGGATTAGATTATTATTGGAATACTGAAAATAAAGAATTGCAAAAACAAGCTTTTATAAAACAAATAGAATTGGCTAATAAATTAGAATTACCAATAGTAATTCATTCAAGAGATGCATTTATAGATACAATTGATATTATAAAAAATCATAAAGTAAATAAAGCTGGAGTATTTCATTGTTGCCAACAAAATCAAGAATTAGTAAAACAAGCTTTACAACTTGGATATTATATATCATTTGCAGGACCAATCACATTTAAAAATTCAAAGAATGCTCCAGCAATAATTGGTATGGTTCCTCTTGATAAGATGTTAATAGAAACAGATAGCCCATATTTATCACCAGAACCAAATAGAGGACAGAGAAATGATTGCAGAAATGTTAAATATGTTGCTCAAAAAATTGCAGATTTAAAAGGAATTTCGCTAGAAGAAGTTGCAAAAAAAACTTATGAAAATGCTATGAAAATTTTTGAAATAGAGAAATAAGGTTTATAGGCAAATCCAGAAAAACCTAAATACTATAATATAGGAAAAAATATGTATAACAATTGGGAAGAATTAGAAGAAGTAGTAAAAAAATGTAGAAAATGTAGGCTATGTGAAACTAGAAAAAATGTAGTATTTGGAGTAGGAAATAGAGAAGCAGATATAATGTTTATAGGTGAAGGGCCTGGAGCAGATGAAGATGCACAAGGCGAACCTTTTGTGGGAAAAGCAGGAAAACTTATGAATATGGCATTTGATATGTTAGAAATAAAAAGAGAAGAAGTGTATATTGCTAATATAGTAAAATGTAGGCCACCCAATAATAGAAATCCACAAGATGACGAGGCAGAAAACTGTTTAGATTATTTAAGAAATCAAGTAATTTTAGTAAAACCAAAAATAATTGTCTTATTAGGTAGTGTTGCATTAAAAAACATATTAGGAAAAGAATATGGAATAACAGCTAGTAGAGGAAAATGGATAGAAAAAAAAGGAATTCTTTATATGCCAACATGGCATCCTGCAGCATTATTGAGAGATGAAAATAAAAAAATAGATTTTATTAAAGATTTAAAACAAGTTATAAAAAGATATAATGAAATATGCCAATAGATTGAATAAAAGGTCAGGTATATTGACTGAAATAGTATAAAAATATAAAATATTTATACGAAAATAGTTGAATGGAGTTACTTATAATGGAAGAAATAAAATCAAAAACAAATTATTGTTTAAATTGTGTGACAAAACCCTGTTCTAATAAAGGTTGTCCATTAAATAATAATATACCAGGATTTATAAAAGCAATAAAAGAAGAAAATTATAAAAAAGCATATGAGATATTGTCAGAGACAACAGTACTAGAATCTGTATGTGGAAGGATATGTCCACATACTAAGCAATGTCAGGGCTCATGTGTAAGAGGAATAAAAGGACAACCTGTTAGTATTGGAGAACTAGAAGCATTTGTAGGAGATATTGCAATAAAAGAAGGATATAAATTTGCAGAAATAAATAATGAAAATAAAAATAAAAAAATTGCAATTGTTGGTGGAGGTCCTGCAGGTTTAACAGCATCTGCATTCTTATTAAAAAAAGGATATTCTGTTACTATATTCGAAAAATATGATTATCTTGGAGGATTACTTGTTCATGGAATTCCAGAGTTTAGACTTCCAAAGAAGATTGTAAAAGATACAATTCAGAAAATACTAAATTTAGGATTACAAGTAGAATATAATAAAGAGCTTGGAAAGAATTTTACATTACAGGAGCTTGAAGATAAATTTGATGCAGTATTTTTAGCTTATGGTGCTAATATAACTATTAAAATGGGAGTAGACGGAGAGAATTTACAAGGAGTATTTGGAGGAAATCAACTTTTAGAAAAAAAGTTACATCCAAATTATCAAGGAAAAAAAGTTGCTGTAATAGGTGGCGGAAATGTAGCAATGGATTGTGCTAGAACAATAAAAAGATTAGGTGCAGAAGAAGTAGATGTTATATATAGAAGAGCAGAAGAACAAATGCCAGCAGAAGCAAAAGAAATAGAAGAGGCTAAACAAGAGGGAATAAAGTTTTTATTTCAAAATAATATTGTAAAAATTATAGGAAATCAAAAAGTAGAAAAATTAGAATTAATTAAAACAGAATTAGTGCAAAAAGAAGGAGAAAAAAGAAAAGTTCCTATTAATATAGAAAACTCAAATTATTTAATTGATATAGATTATGTAATAATGGCATTAGGATCAATGCCTGAACAGTTTACAAACAATTTAGAACTTGATTTAGACAAGTATGGTTATATTATAGTAGATGAAAAAAATAGAACCTCAAAGCCAAAAATATTTGCTGGAGGAGATATTGCTGGATGTAAAGGAACAGTTGCATGGGCTGCTAGGTCTGGAAGAGATGCTGCAAACTCAATAGATGAATATTTAAAAAATATATAAAAATAAAGGACTAGAGTATTCTAGTCCTTTTCAAAAAAGATAGGGATATCTTTTTTGTGTAGAAAATTGATTATCTTTAGTGTAATATCATATGTAAAACTTCATCTTTTGTGAAGTCATATGTAACTTAAAAATCATATGTATTTAAGTAATACTTTTGTAAATTAATATTCTTTGGTACTTTTATCTTTGGTATTTTAAAAATCTTTAGTAAATGTTAAAAAATTTATCTTTTGTTTTTTGAATTTCTTTTGTGTATTAAAATCTTTTGTTAATTATGTATTTTATCTCCTGTTACGAAGTTAATGAATGCCCTAAACCAAGAACCAACTTTTGTAGGTTTTTTGATTGTTAGAGCTGTTTCAATGCCACCATTTTCAAGCACGTTAGATTTATGTTCTAATTGTGACATTTTTTCAGTATAATAGTCATCAAAGAAAGTATAATCATCAGTTCTTCCGATTAAATTTCCATAATGATCTAATTTTTTTCTGTAATTATCAAGTTCCTCTAAATTAGAAATATTTTTAAAAGCTTTATCAAAATAACCTTTTATAAGACTATCTTGAGCTTTTAAATATGTATCTGTAATTTTCTTTTTTAAAGTATCTTGTTTAGCTACTATTTTATCAACTTTATTACATCTCTCATCATAAGAATTAAATTTATTATTTAATCTTAAAATTTCTTCTTCAAGTTCTAAAATTTGATCACAACATGATTCGATTTCAGTAAATGTTTTACTTGAAGTAAGTTGGATAAAATAGTTTTTGAATTTATCATTACTTGTAAAAGTACTATCAAATAATATTTCATCACCAGTAAAGTAAGTTAATTGTTCAATCAAATTACATTCTAGTGGATAATATGATGGACTAGTTGTTTCAAATGAAATTCCAAAATATTTTACAGCTTCTTTTTGGATGCCAATTACTTTTGATGTTGAGTATTGTACTGCTGCTTCATTTAACCCCATACCTGTAATTTTTAATGTATCAAAATTACATAAGCCCATACGAATTAAATTATTTCGTTTATCTTTAATTTCTTGAATATAATGTATACATTCATGAATTGCAAATTCTTCTAAATCTTCAATAGCAACTCTTTCATTAAAATAAATAGATGTATTTTTATAAAAGTAATTTGCTTCAGCCATACCTTCAGGCATTTCAGCACGATACATTGTTAATCTAGCAAGTTTCGCAAATAAATCTGATTCATTAAAACAAAGTTCTGGAAATGTTTCACAAAGCTTTGTTGCGATATTGTGAGCTATTCTATTAACTGTCATTGTATCTAATATGTCGACTACTTTTATTCCATCTTTTCTTAAGTCAGATTCAACGCTCATTGTATCCTCCAGTTCTTTATTTTGACATTTGTATAATAAATTCGTCAAATTAATTATACAATATTTTATATAAAAAGTGTATTACAATAATATTAAATTTATATTACAGAAATATTACAAAAGCTGAGTATAAAAATACTCAGCTTATATTAGTCTTGTTCAACTTCTTTAAAAATATCATCTTCAAAAAATTCTGTTATAGTAATTCCAAATCCTTCACAAATATGAAGTAATGTATCTAATTTTATTAATTCAGTTCTTTTACTCATAAATGCTGCAAGTGTAGATATTGGAACACCAGAAGCTTTAAATAATGCCCATAGACTCATTCCATTCTTCTTTTGATAAAATTTAATTCTTTCTCTAACTGCGTCTGATAAATACATTCTAATCACCTCTTAATTTAATATGATTGAGTATAGCAGTAATTTTGACAGAATTAGTCTATCCAAATAGACTAAAATGATACAAATTTCTTAAAATTATTGACTTTAAATATGTAATGAGATATTATATAGATAGTTTTAACAAAAGTTGAGGAGAGTACTATGGAAAAAGATTCAAGAAAAAATCAAAAAATTCATAAAAATGTAGGAATATTTAAAAGTACAATAGAAAGAAAAACAAGAATAAAAATTAGAGAAAAAGAGAATAGATTAGGAAGACCATTAACAAGAGAAGAAAAAGCGAAATTAAGACATAAAGTTACACATGATTTCCAAACACAGTTAGCTGTTAGAATTGGAGCATTATCTTTAGTTGGACTTACATTTTTTTCAGCAGGTAAGATGTTAAATGAGGGTTCAGGAAGAATAGAAGGAGTATCTCAAGAAAATGATAATTCTGTAACAATTCAAGCTAATAACTTTAGGGAAGGACTTAAAGTTGTAGGATTAGGTGATGAAGGAATATTGATTGTACAAGATGAAAATGGACAAGATGTTCAAATTACAAATGAAAATGTAAAAAGTATAAAAGAACAAAATGATTTAATGGCACAAAGAGAAGCTCAAAGACAACAAATAAGGGATGATGTAAAAAATATTCATTCAGAAAATGATGCTTTAGAATATATGAAAAAATTATATAGAGAACAATATAAAATAAATAACGGAAGAGAAATTGCAGGTAACATACAAATTTATTTAAAAAATACCGATTTAAATCGAAGTACAATAGAAGAAATTATAGTAGAAAAAGCTAATGGTGAATTAATTGAATCTTGGAATGAAAAAAATAATGAAGATAATTCTGTAGGTCAAATAGGTGGTTTGTTAGTAGAAGTTGAACAATTAAGAAGGTATTATAGAGATAATTCACCAGATAGTTATTTGTCAAGAAAGGGCGGAGAAAAAGATCAGCTTGCAGATTTCTTGATAAGAGCTAAAGGACTAAATGAGGAACAAATTCAAAAATCAGAAGGTATGGAACCTGGGGAATAATAAAGAAATAAGACTTCAAAATGAAGTCTTATTTTTGTGATAATAAAATTAATCCTTTTTTTATTAAATCTTCAATAGATAAATTATCAATATCAAGATGTTCAAAAGCTTTTTCAATATCTTTTTTAGAATATCCTAAAACCATTAAACCAGAAATAGCTTCATTAATATTTTCACTATTATCTTTAAGTTTTTTAGAAGAATCTTTAAGTTTTTCTTCAAGTTGTTCTTCTTTTAGTTTATCTTTTAATTCAAGAATAATTCTTTGAGCAGATTTATTTCCTATTCCAGGAACTTTTGTAAGAACTTTAACATCATTAGAGATTACTGCAATTGCAAAATCAGAAGGTTCTATACAAGAAAGCATTACTAATGCACTTTTTGCTCCAACACCACTAACAGAAATAAGTAATTCAAACATTTTTAATTCTTCTTGAGTTTTAAAACCAAATATACTTATATCATCTTCTCTAACTTTTACATATGTAAATACTTTTATGATATCATGTAATTCTCCAATTGTGTCAATATTGTTTTGAGACATAAAGACCTTGTAGCCTAAACCATTAATATCTATAACAATATATCCACTTGATTTCATCTCAAGTGATCCTTTTATATATGCAAACATAATTATATTTTCCTTTCATGTTAATTTATAGTAGGATTATATATCAAAATAAAAATAAAAGCAACAAGCCTACCTAATTCAGGTAGACTTGCTGTTTCAGGTTAGAAAGTGCTGGTCAAAATATCTTTCATGTCGAGCTTGGTTCCCTTAATAAGAATCTGGCGGTCATGAGACCACTTAGGTGTCAAAATGGCCTCTTCATCTACAGGGAAGCCCGCAGTCCGAAGAATTTTGAGCATATCATGAGGACCAGTGCCAGCATATCCTGCAGTTGCACAGAAGATGCGAAGTTCAAAAGGAAAGCCATCATATTTTCCGCTGATAATAAGAGGATAGTCCTCTTCCTTAATATCGTCAGGGTTGGGGAGACCTTCTCCCAAATTATATTTGATGGTGTATCCTTCAGGATTAAAATGACCAGAGTGGAAAACATTAATTGCAATGTCACGAGCCATGTAGCTAGTGGCGGTAATAATGTTCATAGCATCACACTTCATAAATAATAACCCTCCAAAGGTTTTGCGAAACATTATAATGTTTCTAAATGAAATTGCGTACATTTATATTATATCACAATTAACATAATTTGTAAAGAAAAGTATACAAAAAAATGTTCGAAAAAGAGATTGACTTTTTTAGTTTATAGTTTTATAATTTACAAAGATTATATGAGAAAAGGAAAATAAAAAATGAATGAAAATGAACCATTAGCATTTAGAATGAGACCAAAAACATTAGAAGAATATGTAGGACAAGAACATGTAATAGGTCCAGGAAAACTGTTATATAGAACAATAAAAGCAGATAGATTATCAAGTATCATATTATTTGGACCTCCAGGGTGTGGAAAAACATCATTAGCAAAAGTAATAAGTGAAACAACTAAATATAAGTTTTATAAAATAAATGCAGTAACAGCAGGAGTAGCAGATATAAAAAGAGTTGTAGAAGAAACAAGAAATTATATGATGAATCCAACTGGAAAAAGTATTTTGTTTATAGATGAAATTCATAGATTTAATAAATTACAACAAGATGCACTTTTGCCATATGTAGAAAATGGAACAATAATATTAATAGGAGCAACAACAGAAAATCCATATTTTGAAGTAAATAAAGCTTTAATTTCAAGGTCTATGGTAATAA
>OGFF01000689.1_pt1 | contig 44218 bp, 41 predicted proteins | sample 1570751 | NCBI WGS metagenome assembly OGFF01 (sample SAMEA2581951, study PRJEB24529) | metagenome | biome: Human gut stool | place: China | collected 2011 | reverse complement strand
TTTGAGAGAAAAGTTATCCACAGCCTTGATGGGTAAGAAAAAGCAGACCCTTTCCGCTTTTTGAAAGGGTCTGCGATTTCCTTTTGGGGTTATTTAACAGCCCCTTTTTATTGGTGGGGGACAGTCGTTTACATCCGAACAAAACACATATTCAATTTCGTCCAGAGTCACGGTTTCCGCATGATCCCGGAAGTTGTAGGTGAAAACAATTTTATCATCATACACATACACAGAGTTCAAAAATGTATCGATCATTTCCCGCTGATAGGCCTTGTCGTTGATGTTGCCGTATTTGAAGCGGCTGATCCATTTGATGATTTCTTCCTTGGTGAACACTGGCTGCGCCATCTGGGCGCGGATCAGGCTGATATTCAGCTCCTCTTTCTGATGTTCCAGTTCTTCCATTCGCTCCTTGGTCGTAGGCGTAAAAATGCCTGCCTCAATTGCTTTCAGCAGATTTTTAAGGCCTTTGTCGCACACACGGAGCTGTTCTTTGATAGAGGGAATCATCGGATTCTCCTGCCCCTGTATGGCAATGATGGCATCTGCCACCCGGTCAATGACTTCATCGGTGAGAACTTTGGTTACGGTCTCCACAACCACCGCCCGTTCCAACCAATCCCGCTTGAGTGCTTTCCGTTTGCAGGTATGCCCATGCTTGGCGTTGATACATTTGTAGTAGTAATAGAACGTCCCGTTTCTGCTTTTCCCGCATTCCCCGACCATATGGCCGCCGCAAGTGCCGCAAAACACCTTTCCGGACAGCAGGTATTCTTCCTTTGCCTTGGCTCTCCCCGGAGATTTCTTGTTTGCTTCCATCCGTCTTTGCACCCTTTCAAATACATCTTTTTCCACCAGAGCCGGAACGCCGCCCGGGATGATTGTGTCGCCATAGCAGTAGTCCCCGATATATTTCCTGTTTTTCAAAAGAAGCGTCATGGCACTTGCCTGGAATGGCCTGTTAAAATTGTTGCGCAAGCCTCTTGCGTTCAAGTCTTTTATAATGCTCTTGATCAGCTCGCCCTTGTCGTAGCGGGAGAAAATCTCCCGCACGATAGGGGAGGTTTTTGGATTTACGACCAATGCCCCGGTTTCTTTATTCACGGAATACCCATAGGCCAATGTACCGCCGTTATTCCGGCATTTCATTGCGTTTTCCCGCTGACCACGGCGCACCTTGACCGCCAGCTCTGCGGAATAATACTCCGCCATACCCTCCAGCATGGATTCCAGGATAATTCCCTCCGGGCCGTCGGCAATGGCCTCTTTTGCGGATATGACCCGCACACCATTCTTTTTCAGGATGTGTTTGTAGTGGGCACTGTCATATCGGTCACGGGAGAATCTGTCCAGCTTCCATACGAGGACCACGTCAAACAGCCTCTTTTCGCTGTCGTGGATCATTCTCTGAAAATCCGGGCGGTCTGCCGTTCTGGCAGACAATGCCCGGTCAATATAGTTTCCGACAATCGCCAGCTTGTTTTGCTCCGCATATTCCCGGCAATCCCGAAGCTGTCCCTCAATGGATTCCTCTCGCTGGTTATCCGAAGAATAGCGGGCGTAAATGACTGCGTTCATGCTGATACCTCCTTTCCGCGCATCATATCGCCTTTCTGATCTCGCTGCAAATGTACGGCGGGCTTTTCGGATAGAGAAGCCTGCATCAGGGGGAGGAACAACCGGGCAAGCCTTTCAATTGCGAAGTCGGGAATATGTGTGGAATCGTCCTGGGTTACGGTTTTCATATCCGGGGTAGGGGTATTCAATGCTTCTGCTTCCATCAGCAGCCCCCTATCGTTCCTGTTCGGTTCGTCGGCGGTAATTATTCTCGCAGAGTTTTACTACAGCCTCCTCGATTTGATTTGGCGTGTAGCTCTTTGGAAAGAACTTTCGGATGCGCTCCATAGGAATTTTCAGTCGCTCTTTCTGATTTGCCTTTTCCTCGCCCACAATGGAACGCAGTTTTGGCACGGTCAGAGTCTTTGCCTGGTATTCCTTTTTCAGGCGAATAGCCTGAGAAAGGGATGGGGTACAGTCGTTGCGGCGCATTTCTTCCAGGAGGTAGGTCTGGGCTTTTTCCGGGAGGTAACTCAGTTCCACTGCGGGGGTGAGGGCGATTTTGCCGTCATCGACAAGCTGAAGCAGTTCCGGAATCAGGTGGGTCAGGCGCACATAACGCAACACCTGATTCTTACTGTCTCCACCATCAGCCCCGACTTTTTCGGCTGTCACCAACTTCTCCCCAACTTGGGGAGAAGTACGGCCTTGGTGCTTCATTGCCTCCATTTTCAACTTATAGGCAAATGCCTTTTCGCTTGGCAGGATATGCTCCCGGTGCAAATTGCTGTCCACAAGCATAATGGCGGCCTCCTCCCGGCCGATTTCATAGACAAGGGCGGGAACTTTGGAAAGCCCTGCCTTTTGTGCAGCATGCAATCTGCGGTGTCCGCTGATCACTTCGTATCCGTCTGTTCCCTCTAATGGGCGAACAATCAACGGGGAGAGAACGCCTTCATTTTGAACGCTCTCGGTCAACATTTCCATTTCTTCATTGTCGAGATCCTTGTAAGGGTGACCCTCAAAGGGGTGCAATTTTGCTATGGGAATCACAATAGAGTTACATAACTTCTTTTCTATAAACGTCATTCCTTTCATCGTTGGGGACGGGCACTTCTGCCCGTCCTTGTGTTAATTTGTCAATCGGTATCGGGTCAAGGACTGCGGATAGAATATTCTGCACCGCATCCTGAAATAGCCGAACACCCTCGTCGTAGTGCTTGGCATCAATGGCGTTCAGCACATGGGCATTCATGGCAATCTGATTCAGGTTGTTCCCGATGGCATGAAGCTCCCGCATCATTGCCCAAAAGTCAGGAGGCGGTGCCTCCTTTGGGACAACTCCCGAAATCACCATCCGCAAATAAGTTTCTCTGGACAATCCAGCTGCAGCAACAAGCTGATTCAGGTATGCCATTTCATCGGCTGCCAGCCGGACTTTTATTTCATAAATTCTTTTGTTCATGTTCCTCCTTTGAGTACATAGGGTTTCAGGGATATGCCCTGACAAGCTGCCTTTGGGGACAAAAGGCGATGCTTGCCAGACTAAAGACATAACCTTTTCTATCATGTTGAATCGCCCCCACATTGCCTACAATTCAGTGATAAACAGCCCTGCCCTGAACGATACTGTGCATGAAAAAGTGTACACTAGGTCTGTTGTAGTCATCTGTCCCTGTGTAATTATGGTCGGGTAAAACCAGTGCTTTGGGACGGTGCTTTTCTGCAAATACGCCATCACATTGTCCAATTTTGCCGTCGCAAACCATCAAATGCGACGGCACATCGTTTTGAGACATTCGCACATTGATGGCGTTTCCCCGAAAAAACGCCGTCATTTTGTCATTCCATGCCGTCGAAAGCATTCAAAAACGCCAGCGTTTGCTCAGCGTTCTCCTGCGACGGCTGGGGCGGCTCCGAGACGGACTGAAAAGGAACTGTATTTCCCAACCCTTTCAGTTCCTCACGTAGCATCAGCCTGAATCTGCCCATGAAGGAATCTTCTCGGCTTTCCGCCTCCTGGGCATCCAGACAGTCGTTAATGGCCTGCACCACGGATTTGCTGAAAGAACTCCCCGCCGCTTTCTGATTCCTCAGATACTCCAATGCACGGGCATCCTCGGCACGGGACAGCTTGAAGCGTATCGTGGTTTTCGTGGCCCTCATTTCACACCTCCCGTCACATTCTGCACGTCAGCCATGAATTCGTACCCTTTGGCCGTGGCGCAAATGTCGCTGTTAATGATGATTTTGTCAGGGGCAATGGGGAAGAAATTCTTCAGCAGACATCCACCGCCGCCAACTACATACAGCTTCATAATCCGGGGGTCGTAGCCATGCTCCCGGAGCTTGCGGAATACCTTTTTCACATAGTCGCTGGCCGCAAACTTCATGGTCTTTTCCAGTTCCGCGTCGATACCGACTGTACCGTACCGCAAGAAATTGTGAATCATCTGTTCCTCAAGTTCAGCGTGATGTTCCCGCATAAGGGCCTCTTGGACAGCCAAGACGCACTGCTGCACGCCAAACTTTTCCGTGAACATTTGGTGCAAATCCACTTTGCTGTCCATGGTTCGCAGGATGTTCATGGTGCCGTTACCAATATCGCAGAGCATATTACTTCCGGTGAAGTGGTTGACAACGGGCGCGATTGCGGCAAATCCTTGGGGATAAACCGCTGCACCTACAATGCGGATGCGGCAGTTCTTTCTCCGAAAAGAAAACTCCACCTCACGATTCTGTAGCAGATACGCCTGGAACGTCTTCCGCTGTTTCACTACCCAGGACAGGGGCAGCCCCGCCGCCAGAAACACATTTGCCTGGGTGATTTGTTCTCTGCTCAATTCTCGGGCAATGGCTGCCAAGGTCAGGATGTAGTAGTCCTCGTCCATCACTTTTTCAGCGACATATTCCTTATGCCCCACGCCGATCTGGTAGTAGTGGCCCTGGTAAATCAGCAGGTCGTTCTTGAAGGTCGGTTCCGTGTCGCTGCTCTCTACGCCGGTAGGGAAGCAGTAGTTGGCTGTTTTGATGTTGCCATAGCCATGGTCAACACCGATGATGTAAATTCCGTTTTTGTTTTTCATTTGTTCGTTCCTTTCAAAATTCAGATTTTTGCGCATCTATTTGACCTCGCCCCCGTGCGCTTTGGATTCATCTGACGCCCGACAGCAAATCGGGTCCATGGGAGTCTCGCCCCTGCGCTTCCGCCCAGCTCTTTCGAGAAGTATCATTGTCCTGCCCCCACCGTCGTTGCCTTGCCGGTAGCAAACCGGCGTTGAAGGCCTGTGGTTGTCGCTCGCATAAAATGGTCATGGCGCACGGCCTCCCGGCTCGGGTGGGGGAGAATGTATCAGATGAATGCGTATGAAATTACCAAGGTACATTTGAGAGGGACAATACCCCTTCACTTATCGCGGGAAAAACATAGTTTTGTGAGGGTGTTTTGAAAAAATATTTTTTGAATCATGGATACCTCTCATGTGGTAGGCATCGAAGCAGGCTGATTTTTGCGTGTTTCCCAAAACTTTTTTCGTTTTCATGGAAGCTGCCCAAAATCCCCCTCAAGTGGTAGGCATCCAGAATGGGCAAAATGAAAGGTGTTTCTCAATGTTTTCTCAATTTCATGAAGCCTGCACAAATCCCCTCATATGTTGAGCCCACAAAACAGGTCGTTTTTTTACATGTTTCGGGGAATAATTGATTTTTGTAAAATTCGACGAAGCACCGTGAGATATTACCCCTTCACCTATCGCGGCATAAATGAGGTTTTGTTAGGGTGTTTTCCCAAAATATTTTTCCCCCTCACTTAAGTAGCCATTGAGACAGGCTGTTTTTTAATATGAATTCTGAAATTTTTTTGTTTTTGTGAGAAATGACAAAACCGCCATGGTGCGACTGACAAAATCAGTACGCACCATGGCGGTTTTCACGATTCACTTTTTCTAGGCATAGATGAGATCGTTCAAGACAATTTCATCTGCCCGATTCCGAATGTTGTTCATCCGGGCAACCCATTCCATTTGATTTTCTGCTTTCAGTCGTTCCGTAATGCCCTCCTGCTGTGCCAGCTGAGAAATAAGCTGCTGCCCCATTTCCTGTGCCTGACGGTCAACATCTTCCAGGCGGGGATTCAGTGTGCCTTCCATAAGCATTATGGTGTAAAGTGCTTCTCGGTGTTTTCTTAAGTAGTTGAACCGCAGCATTCCCCAGCGGCCAACCTTGGGGCTTTCCGGTGCAGCCAGATTTGGAAGATAGTAGTCCCCGACGAGCGTATATGTGATTTTCATATGTATCCCTCTTGTTTGGTTTTCAGATGGTACGCATATTATAAGCCAGCACCCTACCTCTCGCAAATGTACCGCCATCTTGCCGCCCTATTCCAATGCCGTTCCTACCCCGGAGTTTCACCGCAGCGTTGCCTTGCTCCTATCCTCGCAAAGTCGTATCCCATTCTCTGGCGGGTATGAACTTGTCAAACTGCATAGCCTCACATCACAATTCCCACATCTGGAAAACAGAAAAGCACCGCAAGACACTAACCACACAGGCAGGATTCCTCCTGTCTGAAGATTAGCCTCTTACGGTGCTTGGTAGCTCAATGATTTTACATCATTGTCTCCGCTCGCGCGATTTGAGTACGGGGATATTTAGTTATGATGATTCAGCCTGTTTGCATTATAGAACATATATTCGTGATTGTCAAGTGCTTTTATTGTTGTAATGAAATTTGGCAAGGGTAATTTTGCTATTCGTCATATCTTTACACTGGATGATTATCAGATCTGGACCATTTCGCTAAGTTTAACCTAGAAGTTACTTTTATTCCATAAGGGATGGTATTATTTTCATGGTGTAATATCCTCGCCTGAATGATTTTCTTCGTAGGCTTTGTACATGATGTAATCTTTCAAATCTGCGGCTTTAAAACAGTATGACACGAAACATTCTTGAAAATTCCCCCAATACCAGATGCCCGGCATTGGGGGGGGAAATCAATAAAAACAGCGAGTCCTTTGGTGAATATGAAGTGGTGCTTACAGGCCACGCCAGTACTCGTCTACGGTGACATGCATCAAGGCGTTTTCCATGGCCCAATCGCTCATCTCCTGACCCAATCCAGGTTTGTCGGAGAAGTCGGAGACGTAGTATTTGCCGTTCCTGGGTTGGTAGTCATACTTGCACAGCTTGGTCAAAGCGGGCTGTGTACTGCGGAAGTGGTGCTCATGGATACAGAAGTTCTGGATGGCCGCCTCGATTTGAATGGCGGCAGCGGTGGAGATGGGGGAACCGGCGCAGTGGGCCTGGACGGTTACGTCAAACACCGCAGCCATATCACAGATTTTCTTCCCTTCCGTCAATCCGCCGCAGTTGCATATGTCAGGCTGAATCAGCTGAACTGCATCGTTTTTGAAAAAGCTGTAATACATTCTGCTTCCGTAGACACGTTCGCCGGTGGCGATGGGAGTACGGATCTTGTCACGAATGATTTTGTGCATTTCCGGATTCTGGGGCATGGCAGGCTCCTCGTATGCCATAACCTTGTACTTGTCGCACAGTTCGCCGATCTGGACACCGCTGATGGCATCGGTACGGCAGTGGTTTTCAACGATGATGTCAAAGTCATATCCCAGACTGTCCCGGATGGCACCCATACGCTCATCGATCATGTTGATCATGGGGCGAGGGAGAATTCCTTCCACCGCATGGGTACCCAGGCGAACAGCATCCCGGTCAAACTGGGTGAAGTCGACTTTGATACAGTCGTAGCCCTGGGACAGGGCGTATTCGGAGATTTTTACATAATCCTCCGACTTTCCAAAGGGGCCGATCCGGTCGCACCAGCCGAACTGCAGCTGAGAGGCATAGCAACGGAGTTCTTCTCTGGTTTTGCCGCCCAGCAGCTGATAGACGGGAACGCCCAGAGCCTTTCCTTTGATGTCCAGCAGGGCAATATCCAGAGCACTGATACCAGCCATGACAATGGCCCCGGAGCCAATGCCCCAGAAACTGCTTTTCATCAGGCGATGATAGATTTTTTCCGTGTCAAAGGGGTCCAGGCCGATGATCAGTCTGGCCAGATCCTGTACCATCCCGAAGGCGGCTGGGGCACCGGTACCCAGGGCAATGCCGGCCTCGCCGTCTCCGTAGATCCCTTCGTCTGTGGAAACACGGGCGATGATGGGACGGCGGCTGGCACGCTGGACACCGGCATCTAACATATATACGTCAACTTTCGTAATTTTCAATGTACTGTCCTCATTTCTAAAGAATTAATTGGTTTGTTTGCTGCGGCGGTTGCGGATGGCTTTGCGCACAGGCATTAGAAGGAAAATCACGCTGAGCACCAGCAGACCTACAGAGATTGGGCGGCTGAACAGATTCAGCCAATTGTGCCGCAGCACAACGGTGGACTGAATGTAATAGCTTTCCAGCATACTGCCCAGTACGACGGCAAGGATCAGCGGACCAAAGGGAATATCCCAGCGCTTGAGCAAGAAACCGATGATCCCGAATACGGCGGCGAAGGTCACATAAGTGTAGTTATTGCCGGTGGCAAAGGCGCCGGTAACACACAGAATGATGATAAGAGCGTTCAGAGGCTCCTTTTTCAGTCGGAGAATATGGGTAGCCAGATAGTTGACGAAAATGTGCATCACGGGAATCAGCGCAATGCTGGCAAGCAGGAATGCGGCGATCAGGGTATAGCCCACGTCGGCGCTTTCCACGAAGAACTTGGGGCCGGTGCGCAGGCCGTGGATCATCAGTGCGCCCAGAAACAGAGCAGAGGCTGCATTTCCGGGTACACCCAGCGCAAGCAGCGGGATCATGGACGAACCCACCACAGAGTTATTGGCGCATTCCGCAGCTGCAACGCCTTCGGGTACGCCGGTACCGAATTTCAGGTCTGGGCGGGAACGCTTGACCTGATCATAGGCCATGAAGATGGCGACGGTCATGCCCGCACCGGGGATGGCTCCGACAATGTTGCCGATAATGGTGGATTGCAGCCACACGGGCAGTAGCGACTTATACATCTTACGGTCGGGGTACTGCATTTTCACGGTGTGAAGGGTTTCTTGAACCTCCTGCACGGCCTGGGCGGCCTTCTTAAAGGGCTTGGATTTTGCCATAACATCGATGACTGCACTGATACCGAACAGACCGATGAGCATGGGAACCAGAGGAATGCCCTCCAACAGTGCGTGGGAACCGAATGTAAAGCGTTTCAGGCCGCCCTGGGGGCTGATGCCGATCATGCTGATCAGCAGGCCTATCAGAATTGCCATGATATTCTTCGAGGTACGGCCGGTACTCATTCCGATAACGGAAGCAAAGCCCATGACAGAGAGCATCAGGTATTCCGGAGCACCGAATTTCAGAGCCTGCGCTGCGATAAAGGGCGCAAAGAACGCCAGAACCAGGGCGGCGATCACGCCGCCGATGGCAGAGCTGACACTGGAAAGACCCAGGGCCAGACCGCCCCGTCCCTGTTTGAGCATCTGGTGGCCGTCAAAGGCGGTGACAACGGCTGCACCGGTGCCGGGAATTTCCAGTAGAATGGCGGTGACACTGCCGCCGGCGGTGGAGCCTGTGTAAATTCCGGCAAGGATACACAGTGCGGTTGCCGGGTTCATGCTGTAGGTCATGGGGATGAGAATACCCATGGCAATGGAGCTGTTCAGGCCGGGAAGCGCACCAACGGTGATACCCAGGAATGTACCTGCCAGCATCAGCAGCAGATTCATGGGAGACAGGGCACAGAGCAGTCCCTGGCCGAGTCCTGCGAGAGTTGACATGTAACAGTCCTCCTTACTTATAGAAGATGACGGTGGGCAGGGGGACCTTCAGCAGAACTTTGAAAACCACGAAAATCACAGCCACCATAATGACGGGATAGAGAACGGTGCCCAGCTTGTTCTGAAAACGCATGCCTACCAGAATCGAGATGCCCAGCAGGGATGTAGAGAGAATGAAGCCGATTTCCTTGAATAGAAAAACATAGATAAACAGTGCGGCGCAGGTGACACCCACTGCCAGAAAATTGACTTTTTTAATGTCAAAGCAGGAATTCTCTTGTTTGCTGTCTTCCAGAAAAATCCAAATAGCGACAAGGAACGTGAGTACGCCCACGATCATGGGGAAATATTTATCATTGCCCCGGAAGTTGCGGCCTTCCAGGAAGACGAACAGCCCAATACCCATGACCGCAAAGGATGTCAGGTATTCCAGGAGCTTGTTCGCATCTTTTTTTTGAAACATAGAAGTCTCCTTTCAGGATGTGGATGCAGGATCAGGCAGATCCTGCATCCACGTTTTTCCGGCATATCAGCTCTTGCTGGCGGCATCCTCCAACTTGGGCAGGATATTCTTGATGGAATTATAGGTGTTGTCCATGTAAGCCTGGTATTCCTCGGGGGATTTGTACATGCCGACACCGTTGATGGTCTCCATATTGGCTTTGAAAGAATCGGATTCGATGACCTTTTTGAACTCGGCGACCAGATATTGGTAGATGGAATCGTCTACACCCTTGACCACACAGATGCCACGGTCTGCGCCATCAACCAGATCATAGCCACATTCTTTGAAAGTGGGAATATCCTCCATGCCAGCCCAGCGTTCTTTGGTAGCTACGGCCAGGATCTTCACGGTGCCGTCCTCCCAGGCACTCTTGGTGGCACCGACAGTGTTCATGGAGACGTCTACCTGGCCGCCCATGACCTGGAGCAGCTGCTCGGAAGCAGAGTCGGTGTGGATATACTCAAAGTTCAGACCGTAGTCCTCGGCCAGATTCATCAGGCGGATGTGGTGGCCGGTGGTATGACCGGGGGTAGCAGCGAGAACAATATCCTGCGCTTTGGCCCAATTGATGAACTCCTCAAAGGTGTTGTAGGGGGCATTTGCGGGGCAGTAGATGACTTCCGGGTCGGGATTGTAACCTGCGATGGGAATAAAGTCGTTGTAGCGGTATTCCGTTTCGTTGAAGATGTCATTGTTGATGACAGAAGACGTATAGAGCATTAGCGTGTAGCCGTCTTTGGGAGCCTGGAAGGCTTGCGTTTGGCCGATAACAGCACCGCCGCCGCCTACATTCTCAACGATCAAAGTGTGTCCACCGAAAAAGTTGCCGTCGTTTGCGGCATTGACCAGGGCACGCATGGACAAATCAGCATTGCCGCCGGCATTGAAGGGGACGATCACGGTAATGTCCTTGGTGGGATAATTCAGCTCCGCAGTGCTGCCTTCGGAGGCAACAGTTTCAGCAGGGGCTGCGGACGTACCAGCTGCGGCGGTGGTTGCGGCGGGGGTGGTTCCTGTGGTTTGACCGCATGCACACAGTGCAAAAAGCATACACAGGGTCAAGACGAATGGAAGCATTCTTTTCATTTTGTTGGTTCCTCCTGAAAATTTTTTTCTTTTTGCATGGGTGAAATTACTAAAATTTCAGTTCCCTATTGCAATTGCATTATAAACATTATATACTATATTTGTCCAATATATAAAATTTTTGATTTTCATTCGTTTTACTTATAAAAAGAAGAAAATGGAGGAGGTGTAGCATATGGACATCAGTGTTAAGGAAATTCAGGCAATTTTGGCCATTCAGGAAGAAGGAAATCTCACCCGGGCAGCCCAGAGACTCTATATTTCTCAGCCCGCACTGAGCATGACACTGAAAAAAATCGAGCAGGAATTAGGTGCAAAACTGTTTTCCAGACAGAACAACCGCCTGGTGGCAACCTATGCAGGAAAGCGTTTCATTGAAGCGGGAAAAAACATCCTGAAAATCTGTCGGGATGTAGAAAACGAAATTGAGGATCAGCGACAGGGCGGTGTGGGCAAGAATAAGGTCGTAATAGGCATGCCTTTCAACCTCATTAGCTATATTTTTCCCCGACTCTTTACCATTTGTCGGGAGAAATACCCCTGGATGCAGCTGATCCCTATGGAGGGCTCCACAGGGGAGCTGGAGGCCATGCTGCTATCCGGGGAATTGGATCTGGCGTTGGTCCCTGCGTTTATTGAGCGGCAGGAGTCGTTTCATATTATAGAGTTGTTCTCGGAGAAGTTGGTGCTTTCGGTGCCGAAAGACCATCCCATCAATTATTCTGCCTACACAAAGCCCGGAATAAACCGGCCTTTCATTGACTTCCGGCAGCTGGACCGTCAGCCTTTCATAACCAGTGCTCCCGGGCAGCATGTGCGACAAGCCTCGGATATGGCTTTCAAAAAGGCAGGGATCACGCCGAAAAATATATTCGTCACCAAAAACGTGCAGACAAAGATCACGGTGGCTGGGGCTGGACTGGGCTGTGCGTTGTTCCCGGAACACTATCTGAAATTCTCCACGATGCAGGGAGGGGCAAACTACTACTACATTGAGGATATCTACGACCCGGGGTGGAAAGTCTGTATCATCTACAAAAAGGGCACTTACTTTTCCGACGGGTGCAAACAATGTACGGAGATCCTGACGGACATTTTCCGGGAGTGATGGAGGAAATCACCGGGGCCGCTGCAAAAATCATTTTTTGCAACGGTCCTTTTTTGCACCCGATAGGCGCAAAAAACCACACCGGCCCCTTTTTCGGGTGGCTGGTGTGGTTTCTGACGTTTTTACAACGCATCCTTTCAGGATGCACGGTAGGATGAGAAAAGTGATGCTCCCGGAAACAATGTCTGGCCAAATCAGATTTTCGGTAGGGTGGGCAGACGTTCAATTTGCAGCAGCTGCTCCATGAGGGGCTGCGCAGACTGGTCCAGTGTTGACTCTGCCAGACTGCGGAACTTGTCTTGCTCCTGTTTTTCGGACAGGGGGACTGCGACACTGCCGCTCATATCATCGATCTGACAGACATACTGCCGTCCGTCTGCGGTGGTGACGGTCATGCGGCTGCCCCAGCGCTTCGGGTAACGCTGGGTAAAGAGGTCACTGCTGATCACTTTGGTAGCTTTGGCGATACGCTTCACCTGGGGATTTTCCAGAACTTCCTGGCAGAACGCCCCGACGGTCACGCTGCCATAGACAAAGGCGACGGCACAGGTGAAAGCAATGCTGAATTTGGCCTCCACCGGAGACTGGGGATATTTTTCAAAACCGCATTGCAGGACACCTACGTCATAGGTTTCCACCAGAATGCCCGCTATGTCCTCCGGACGGAAGAAATGTTTGCCTTGGAGCTGCAGAGCGGCATCAATGGCGTGGTGGGTGGTACGACAGCAGGGGTATGGTTTCTTGTCCATTCTGGTGATCACAAAGTCCTGGCCCAGGCCGGATGTGATACGGCGCATGTCAAAGGAATCGCTGACTGCCTGATAAAGCCCTCCGTCGGCGGCATCCAGAATATGGGTGGGGCCTGTCATGCCGCTGAGGGCCAGCAGGGCAGCGCAGACACCGTTGACTGCAGCCCGGGCGGGATGCAGTTTTTTACAGGTAGAGCCCTCTGCCAGAAAGGCCCACAGTCCGCTGGACTGGGTACCGGCCATGCCCAGAGCACTGACGGTCTGGGGAATCGTCAGGTGTAGCAGACGGGCAGCGGCGGCAGCCGCTCCAAAGGTGCCGATGATACCAGTGGTATGCCAGCCACGCTTGCGGTTGCTGGCCACATCCATGCCCATGCCGACCCGGCCCATGACCTCATAACCCACGACGACAGCCTCTGTCAGCTCCCGGCCTGTGGCGCCGATGGTCTCGGCCACGGCCCAAGCGGCGGGGATGACGACGGCGCCGATGTGGGATTTAGAGGCGGTGTGTACATCGTCCAGCTCCAACTCATGGCACATCAGGCCATTGACCAGCACCGCCGTCAGAAGATTTGTTTTACAGTTTTGCCCCCAGGCCCAGGCACTGCGATGATTTTCACCCAGGCCGCTCCACTGCTGCCAGGTTTTCAGAATGGACCGGATCTCTTTGGAGTCGGCGGCACCCAGGGCACTTCCGATGGTGTCCAGAATGCAGTAGCGTACCAGATGCATGGTTTTCCCGTCCAGCTGATCCAGTGAAAAATCCTGGACGAACCGGGCTAAAATTTCCGTTTCCTTGGCCATAGGCTCAGATTTCCAGAGAATGGTACTTCTCAATGTAGTTCAGCAGACCGCCCTCGCTGATGATTTTGACCTCTTTGTCGCTGAGCACAAAGGGCATTTTGAAGTTGGGGTCGTTTTCTTTATAAATGATGCGGTTCTTTACGTCGATATTCAGAATATCCCCCTCATCGATCCGGTCCGTATCGCATTCGATCAGCAGCATACCGTTGTTGATGGCATTGCGGTAAAAAATGCGGCCAAAGGATTTGGACAGCACCGCACCGACACCGGCCAGCTTGATGATGATGGGTGCGATCTCCCGGCTGGAGCCGCAGCCGAAGTTGCGGTCGGCCACAATGAAATCGTCCTTCCGGACATTGGGGGCGAAATCGGGGCGGCAGTCCTCCAGAACATGCTTGGCATACTCGGTGGGGTTGGCACGCAGAGAGATCAGACGGCCGGGGGCAATGGAGTCGGTGCTGACGTTGCAGCCAACTTTCCAGGCTTTACCATGAATAGAGTCACGAATCATAATCACATTCTCCTTTTCAAAACATCCTGCCGGGTCAATTTTTCAGATCCCGGGGGTCGGTGATGTACCCGGTCAGAGCGGAGGCAGCGGCCACGGCAGGGCCGGACAGGTAGATCTGGGCGGTGGGGTTGCCCATGCGGCCTTTGAAGTTCCGGTTCTGGGTGGCAATGACCACCTCGTTGTCGGCGGGAATGCCCTGGTGGACACCCATGCAGGGGCCGCAGTTGGGGCCTTCGATGACCGCCCCGGCCTCAGCCAGTGCCAGCAGCGTACCGTCACGCATGCAGGTCTGGAACACGTAATTGGAGTTGGGGATCACCAGCAGACGGGTACCCTTGGCCACATGTTTGCCACGCAGGATGTCTGCTGCCACATGCATGTCTTCTACACGGCCATTGGTGCAGCTGCCGATGTAAATCATATCCACATGGACATCTTTGCAGTTTCTGGCCAGATCCACGTTTTCTACATAGTGGGGCTTGGAGACCAGCGGTTCCAGCTTGGTGGCATCAATGTCGATGACCCGTTCAAAGTGGGCATTCTCGTCGGCTTTTACTTCCAGATAGTCCGTCTCCCGGCCAAACTGGGCCAGGTATGCCCGGGTGTGTTCGTCGGTTTCCATGATCAGATTTTTTGCGCCTACGTCTACGCCCATACTGGCGATGGTGATGCGCCCCTCCATGGACAGATCACGGATGGTGCTGCCGCAGAATTCCAGGGACTTGTAAATGGCCTGGTCAGACTTGATGATGCTGGCGACTTTCAGCATAATGTCCTTGGCACCGACACCCTCCGGCAGTTTGCCATTGATGTTGATGCGCCAGGTTTCGGGTACCTTGATCCAGGTCTGACCGAAGCGGGTAACTGCAACCATATCGGTGGAACCGCAGCCGGTGGCAAAGGTGCCAAAAGCACCGTGAACAGTGGTGTGGCTGTCTCCAACGATACAGACACTGCCACACTTGAGGAACTGCTCGTAGATATGGGCGTGGACATGGCCGGTGCCGCTTTCCTCCCAATGGCAGCCGTGCGCATGGGCGTATTTCCGGCACAGAGCGTGCTCGTTGGCCACTTCACGGGTGGACTCAGGGCCGAACTCATTGGCAAACAGCATTCGCTGGGGGTCAAACACCGGCTCTTTGTCATAGCCACGCTCCTGCATCAGCCGCACCAGCAGGGGGCCGGAGCCGTCGTGTAAGCCGGCGAAATCTACGTTGACCACAACGGTGTCACCGGCCTTTACGGGGTGACCAACATTTTTACTGATAATTTTCTCAACCAGGGTTTGTGCCATAATAGTACCTTCTTTCTTCGTAATGGTTAATGCTCTTACAAGTAATTTGAGAAAGCTGCGGGCATCGGGCAGCTGTTCAAAAGAGTTGATGCTTTCCAGTATCCGATTGATTTGCGCTTTGGAATAGAATGGCTCCAGATTGTCGGAGAATTTCCGGCTGACGGCCTCCATGTTCAGAGGATTCTGGGCAGTTCCCATTTCGTAGCGCTGGTCCATCGTGAGCCTGCGTCCGTCTTTCAGGGTAACGGTGAGATAGCCGGGGAAATAGCCGGGGTTGCGCTTGGAGTTGTCGTCTACACAGGTAATGCGGTCCATCAGGTTCTGGATTTTCGGGTCGGAGGCGTATTTGAGGTCGATTTCCCTGGGACTGACCCGGTGCTTTTCGGCGGCTATGGCCACCACATAGGGCAGACTGAAGCGCATCATATAGTCTGTATTGGGGCGAATTTTTGCCTCCCTGGGGGTACAGACAATGGGGTAGCAGCGACTTTCAATGCGGCACTGGGCACTTTCAATATCATCGGCCGTAAAGTGTTCCCGGCACATCAGCTTTAACATGCAGTCGATGAAGGAATGGGTCATATGGCACACGGGGTAGAGCTTGACGGTGATTTCTGCGGTGTGCCAGACACGGCCCAGATCGGACATTTCTTCCTGCAGGCCGTCGATGCCGCCGCAGTGGGTCATCCACATGCCAAATACCCCCTCAAAGACCTGTTTGGGGCCGGTGAGTCCGTTCCGGGCCATGGTCAGCGCATAGATGGCGCTGTGGGCAGCCCAGCCGGGGTGGATTTTTTTGGTCCAGCTTCCGTCTTTCAGAAACTGCTGCAAAGCAGCGGCCTGACTGCCGCAGATACCCAGGGCATTTTCCAGAGTTTGTTGGCTGTCCCCCAGAAGCCGTGCCGCTACGCAGGCGGCGGCAAAGGGGGAAACAATGCCCGTTCCGTGGAAGCCCACATCGTGGAACCGACCTTTGGCGGCCAGCCCCAGGCGAACAATGATCTCCCAGCCGATGATGATGGCCTCCAGCATCTGCCTGCCGGTGGCTCCGCAGTATTCACCTACGGTCAGAGCGGTGCTGACCACGGCGGCACTGGGGTGGACGATGGAGGCAACATGGGTATCATCGTAGTCGGCACCGTGGATCAGAGCGGCGTTATACAGCACCGCATCGGCCATGGATGCTTTCTCACAGGTTCCCCACAGGGTGCTCTGAGGAGCGGAACCCATGGCTTCCACGGTTTTGCGGATGGCGGCTGCGTGTGCCATATCCTGACAGGACATGGCAACACCAAAGGTGTCGGCCAGCAGCATTTTCCCGTGGGCAATGACCTTTTGAGGCACGTCTTCCAAGTGCATGGAAAGTGCAAATGAGGCGATCTGCTGGGCAATGCTTTTTTCGGACGGTCCGTCCATTGCATACATCTCCTATCCTTTTTTCTTGAGCGTATAATATCCGGCTCCGGAAGTCCAATATTCTTTTTGCTGATTTCAATTGTATTTTTGCACGGGGGCAGAAAAAGACCGCAAAAAAATGAAAGCATTGCAAGTGATCCTCCCCTTAAGCATAAAAAACAGCGGCAGAAATCACGAATGGCTCGTGACTTCTGCCGCTGAATGATTTGGAATTTCCTCAGGCTTTTTGTGAAAGGCCTGTTCGGTGAAAGAAATCAGGGCTTGACCGGATGGGGATGGATGTCAGAGATCACCCGAATCGACGGTGGGAAGCCGGGTTTCCATGATCGCTTTTTTCAGCTGTTCCGCCGCCCGGGAAAGGCCGGTTTGCTTCAGACTGGCGATGCCCACGGGCCAGCTGGTCTGGAGATTTTCTTCCAGATGGTATACGGGGAAATCTGCGCCGCCCTCCATTTTGGACAGATTCAGAGGGACCAGCGCATACCCCAGACCGTGGTAGGCCAGAATGGCGGCGGTGTAGCTGTTCTGAGTCTGCATGATCACTTTGGGCTTCAAGCCCAGGACCTGGAAAACCTGGTTGCTGACCGTCCGGCTTTTCATGTTCGGGTAGCCAAGAATAAAGGGCTTATCCTTGAACTCCTGCAAACGGATGTACCGCCGGCGGTTTTTGACGTAGGAGTGTTTCAAAACGAAGGGATCGTCCATAGGTGCGACACACGCCAGCTCCTCCTGCATGAATGGTTCAAAGAGAATGCCGTCTGCCGGGAGACTGTTGCCGGTTACGAGAAAATCCATTCTGTGGTTCAGCAGGGCGGCGACCCGGTCATCATAGGAGCGCAGATCCTGGATCTGCACATCTACATTGGGGTATTTTTTCCGGAATTCCGGGAGAATGGCAGGCAGAAGACACTGGGCACGCATACCGCCCATGCCCACGATGATCTGTCCGCAGTAGTCCTGGCTGTCAGAGAAGTCAAAGCGCAAATCGTCCTCGATTTTGATGATCTCCCTGGCCCGCTGCAAGACCAACAGTCCTGCCTCCGTTGGGGCAACGCCGTTGACGGTGGACATCAGCAGGGGCACGCCCAGGGAACTTTCCAGTGCTTTCATATTTCGGGTAATGGCGGAGCGGCTGATCCCCAGGTTGTCTGCCGCTTTCTGAGCGGAACCCTGGGCGATGTATTCACTGAAATAACGCAGGCTTGTGGTATTCAAACGCAAAACACCTCCGGCATATCCGCAATGGTTTCCTGCAGGACCTGGATCAGTCCCAGCAGATCCTTGCTCAGGGTGAAATTCTGACGGTGGGCGGCCACCAGCTCCCATTCCGCTTTCCAGCTCTCCGGGAAGCGATAGTAGCACACAGGCTGGTGCTCCCAGTAGAAATTTGCAAAGCTTTTGGGCACAAAGGCTGCACCAAAACCGTTGTGTACCATGGAAAGGGCGGTAAGAAAACTGCTGGTATGAAAGATGATTCTCGGTTCTACGCAGGCAGCGGTGCAGATATTATCCGCAACCTGCCGAATGCGCTGGTTGACGTTCATCATTATAAAGGAATATTTGCGCATCTGGCTGGCTGTGATCACTGGCAGTTTTTTTACACAAAGCTTTTCAGGGATTGCTTCTCCGGGAGGTGTGGGAACGGCCAGCAGAAATTCCTCATGGTACAGGGACTGGTATTCCAGGTCATACTTGTAAAACGGCCGGTGCATCAGTGCAATGTCCATCTTTTTTTCTGCCAGCAGCTGCTCTAACTGGGTGGAGGAGTACTCAATCATATCCAAATCCACATTGGGGTAGCGGTTCTGGAAGCGCCGCATGATTTGGGGCACCAAAATGCCCCCCAGGAAAACGGTGGTGCCAAGCTTTAAGCTGCCGGTGCGGGTACTGGTTAGATTACACAGCTCACTTTCCATCAGTGCATAGATATTTTCAATTTTGGCGGCGGCATCCAGGAAAAGCTGGCCCTCATCCGTCAGTCTCAGGCCGCTGCGGCTGCGATGGAAGAAGGAAACGCCGTAGGTGCGTTCGATCCGGTGCAGGGACTGGGTCAGAGAGGGCTGGGCCATATACAGCTTTTCAGCGGCTTTTGTAATGTTTCCGCACTCCGCAATGGTGGCTACATACAGTCTTTCGCTGCTTTTCACAATAATTGCCCTCCTTATTTGATATCTAAAAATCTGGACTATTTACGAATTTGCAGGCATCTTTTCTCAATAAGATACCATTCGCCATCGCAAAATGCAAGGAAATTCTCAAAAGCCCGTGCATTTTACCTATGGAAGAAGTGAGATTAAGGTATTGGAAGTGTACGTTCATTGCGGCTATAATGCAGACAGAAGAAAGCTAAGGAAGCTCTGATTAAATCGGCAAGAGCTGGCAGCGAGAGATTTTGTTCACAGGCAAGGTTTCCAAAGTGGAGGAATACTTTGTGTATTTCCCACTTTGGAAACCGCAGCATGGGAACAAAAGATCCGCTGTCCAGCCGCCGACGATTTATTCAGAGTTTCCATAAAGGAGGAGGTTATCCAATGCACTACGATTTTGATGAGATCATTGACCGCCACAATACAGCCAGCTCCAAGTGGGATAATGTGGGCCCTCGGGTAGGCAACCCGGATGCATTGCCTATGTGGGTGGCAGATACAGATTTCCGCTGCCCCCAGCCTGTGGTGGATGCGGTGATCGCCCGGGCGCAGCATCCGGTGTACGGTTATCCCTTCGTGACCCCAGACTTCCAAGCAGCGACTTGCAGCTTTATCAAACGTCACCACGGCTGGGAGTTGAAACCGGAGTGGGTGGTGTTTGCCACCGGTATTGTGCCGGTGTTCAATACAATGGTGCAGGCACTGACAGAGGAAGGAGATCAGGTCATTATTTGCCGCCCCGTTTACCATCCTTTCGGTTTTGCCATTGCGGACAACAAACGGCAGATCAGTGACTGTAGCCTGATTTACGAGAATGGAAGATACTCCATTGATTTTGAGGATCTGCGCCGCCGGGCACAAGATCCCAGAGCCAAGCTGATGATCATGTGCAGCCCCCATAACCCGGTGGGCCGGGTATGGACGGCGGAGGAATTGCAGAAAGTCGCCCAGATTTGCTATGAAAACCACGTGGTGGTGATTTGCGATGAAATCCACTCCGACCTGATCCTCAAGGGGTTCAAGCACGTGCCCATGGGGATGCTGGGCAGCGAACAGGTCCGCAACAACGTGATCACCTGCTATGCACCCTCTAAAACCTTCAACATTGCAGGTTTGCGGGGCTCTGCCATTGTGGTGCCGGATCCCAAGCTGCGCGCCATGCTGAACGACCGCTTCAAAATGAACCGCAGTATCCAGCAGAACATCTTTGCGGTACCCGCATTGGTGGCGGCTTACACCCAGTGTGACGACTATCTGGAACAGCAGCTGGAATATCTGCAAGGAAATGTGGATTTTCTGCGGGAATATCTGAAAGAAAAAATGCCTAAAATCAAGCTGGTAGAGCCGGAAGCCACCTATCTGATGTGGCTCGACTGCACGGCGTTGGGGATCAGCGGCGACGATTTGGCCAGGTTCATCATTCAGGACTGCAAGGTCGCCGTCAGCCGGGGCGACGGCTTCGGCGCAGAAGGAAAGAACTTGATCCGCCTGAACATCGGCTGCCCCAGAGCGACCCTGAAGCTGGGCCTGGATAGGATTTACGAACAGTATAGCAGGCGCTTTTGATTTATCCGAAAGGGCCGGATGCAATGATCCCGGCGGCTTTTTGTTTTCGGAGTGGTGCCAGAAAGAATCAAAGCCACTGCCGAGCTGTATGAAAGGGGTAAAAATGATTAAATTATATGACACCGGAGTTTACCTGGTAAATGGAACGGATCTGGTGCAGGATGCCAAAGAACTGCTGTACAAAACCGGAAAGCAGTGGAACCCCGCCCGGGATACCCAGGAAACCATGGCATACAGCATTCTGAAGGCACACAATGTGGGCGGCGATATGGAGAATCTGCACCTGAAATACGACTCCATGACCAGCCATGACATTACCTATGTGGGGATCATCCAGACCGCCCGGGCCTCCGGCATGACGGAGTTCCCCATGCCCTACGTGCTGACAAACTGCCACAATTCTCTGTGTGCTGTAGGCGGTACCATTAATGAGGACGACCACAAGTTTGCACTGTCTGCCGCAGTGAAGTACGGCGGAATTTATGTGCCCGCCAATATGGCAAACCTGCACAGCTACAACCGGGAGACCATGGCCGGTTGCGGCAAAATGATTCTGGGCTCCGATTCCCACACCCGCTACGGTGCGCTGGGCTGCATGGGCGTAGGCGAAGGCGGCGGCGAACTGGCAAAACAGCTGCTGTGCCGGACCTATGATTTCAAGCGCCCTGAGACCGTCGCCATTTATCTGGACGGCGAGCCCCGGCCCGGAGTAGGACCGCAGGATATTGCTCTGACCATTGTGGGGGCAGTGTATAAAAGCGGCTATGTAAAGAACAAGGTCATGGAGTTTGTAGGCCCCGGTGTGTCGAAACTCCGTGCCGAATTTCGGAACGCCATTGACGTTATGACCACGGAGACCACCTGCTGGTCCTCCATCTGGGTCACAGACGACGAGATCAGGGGCTACTATACGGTTCATGGCCGTCCCCAGGATTTTCACTATCTACAGCCGGGACAGCTTGCCTATTATGACGGATGCGTGTATGTGGACATGTCTACGGTAGAGTGCTCCATTGCAATGCCCATGCATCCCAGCAATGTATATACCATCCACGAGCTCCAGGAGAACGCAGCAGACATTCTGCACCAGGTGCAGGAACAGGCCAATAAGCAGATCAAGGGTGCCAAAATGGATTTGGACAGCAAATTCCGCAACGGCGGGGTCTGGGTACAGCAGGGCGAGATCGCCGGCTGCAGCGGCGGAACCTACGACGGTATTTGCGCTGCTGCCAGCATCCTGCGAGGAAAAAATATCGGCAATGGCCCCTTCACGCTGAATATTTACCCTGGTTCCATGCCCACGAATCTGGAATTGGTGCGCAACGGCATCATGGCCGATTTGCTGGCGGCGGGTGCAATCATCAGGGAGTGCTTCTGCGGGCCCTGCTTTGGTGCGGGAGATTGTCCGGCCAACAACGAGTTCTCTATCCGGCACACCACCCGGAACTTCCCAAACCGGGAGGGTTCCAAGCCCGGTGAAGGCCAGATGGCGGCGGTGGCACTGATGGATTCCCGCAGTGTGGCCGCCACTGCCATCCACGGCGGCAGACTGACTGCGGCCAGTGACCTGGACGTGGATTACACATGCCCCGAGTATCATTACGACCCTTCCGTCTACGGAAAGCGTGTATACAATGGTTTTGGCCATAAGAAACCGGAGACGGCACTGGTCTACGGTCCCAACATCAAGGACTGGCCTGAGATGCCGGAACTGACCTCCGATCTTCTGGTGAAGATCTGCTCCTACATCACGGACCCTGTCACCACTACGGATGAATTGATCCCATCCGGGGAGACTTCCTCCTACCGCTCCAACCCGGAACGCCTCAGCTCCTTTGCGCTCTATCGCCGGGATCCCAACTTTGTGCCTCAGAGCAAGCAAATCCGGCAGTTCGAGCGAGACCGTCAGGCAGGAAAGCCCTTGCCTCAGGAGGTTCTGCACATATATGAGGCACTGACCAGGGCCGGACTCGAAAATGACCCCCAGGCTACGGATCTGGGATCTGCCATCTATGCCAACAGCCCCGGTGACGGTTCTGCCCGGGAGCAGGCGGCTTCGTGCCAGCGGGTCATGGGCGCATCGGCCAACTTTGCCCGGGCCTATGCCACCAAACGCTACCGCTCCAACTGCATCAACTGGGGCATGATCCCCTTCCTGGTAGAAAAACCGGAGCTTCTGGAACTGGGGGACTATGTGTTCATCCCCGGTGTCCGCAGCCATATTTTAGCCAATGATGCTCTGTTCGATGCCTATGCGGTAAAGCCCGATGAAACCGTTACCAGGTTCCAGGTCTCCACCGGCTTCCTTACCGAGGCTGAGCGCCAGACCATCGCCGACGGCTGCCTGATCAACTACTACCGCAGCCACTAAACAGCTCATTCTGTTCCTTTTCTGAAACCGCCGCCAGCCCTGCCGCAACAGAGGCTGGCGGCGGCATTTTTTTGGAAACGCCGCAAAGGGCAGCGAAGCCGGCGGATCCTCAGCCGATGTTTTCCTGGGCATAGTACTCCTGCATGGTCTCAATAAAGGACTGGGCCGCCTTTGAAAAGTAACTGTTCCGACTGCGGGCCAGTACAATATTCCAGTTTTCGTTATACTGGGGGGCAATACGGTAGATATTCGCTTTTTCGTGCAGTGTGGGCAGATAAAACTGAATGGATATGGCGGGCTGAATGGTAAATCCAAGGCCCAGAGAGCTATAGAGCAAGGCTCCTGTGGAACTGCGGGTGTTCAAAACATTCTGGACAGTGATCCCGGCCTTTTTCAGGATCCGTTCTGTGACCTTGTGGAGCTTCTGATGTTGGCGTGGAAATATAAAGGGCTGGTTTTCCAGCTTGCGAATATCCAGAATACGGTGCTCAGGGTCGATTAGTGCATCCCCTGGCTCAAACCATTCCGGGGCACAAATCTGCATTTCGGAGGAAAGCATGGGATAGGAAACAAGAGAGGCATCGACAGGCAGCGACATGATGGCCAAATCGATTTTTCCACGTAGAAGCATGGTTTCCAGATGAGAAGAATCTGATTCAAAAAGGTCGACCCGTATATTGGGGTATTTCTTCCGGTAGCTCATATATCCCTTGGGCAGTATATAGCCATTCATCAGTGCCGGAATACCTACTGTCAGACAACCGGTTTTCAGATTTGAGATGTCTGCCAGTGTGGTTCCCAGGTCCTGGTAGTTCTTGCAGATCCGATCAGCATAAGTAAAGAACGTCTGACCGGAGTTGGTCAGCTCGATGCCGTTCTTGGTTCGATTAAACAAAGTGGTATTCAGCTCGGATTCAACGCGCTGGATGCACTGGCTCAGCGCAGACTGGGTGACAAAGAGCTTTTTTGCGGCCCGGGTAATGTTACCTTCGTCCATCACGGCAATGATGAATTCCATATCTTTGATGTTCAAGAGTGTCACACCTTCCTGATCGATCAAACAGCAGGGGCCGTTTGTACAGTGATTGTAGCAGAAAAAATTCTGAGATGCAAGGCTGTGGATAATAGGAATTAAAACAGATGCAACCATTAGCAGTGCTTATGAATAACATTTTTTATTCTTGTTTGACTTATGCTTTGACATCATGTATCATAAAAATACACAAATTAGTGAGAGAAAAAAGTAATTTCTTATTCATTTGTGCAAAGCGTGGCACGTGGGAGACAGGGCACTGCGTTGGTAGGTGCCTTCAGAACAAGAAGGAGGAGTATTCATGTCAAAAGTCATCAAACGTCTGGAACTTGTACTGTGCGTCTTGTTTGTACTGTTTCAGATGTACACTGCGTTTTTCGGTGCAATATCCGGCATTGCGCAGAAATCCATTCATCTGACATTTGTGATCGCAATTTTGTTTATTGGCCTTTATAACAACGATCACGACAAAAAGATTTTGCGTGTTCTGGACTTGGCGCTGATGGTCGTGGGATGCATTGTGACTGTTTACATCACATCTCTTTCCAAGGCTCTGGCCATTGACAGCACAACGCATACGCTGGCCATGAGTGTCTTCGGCGTGTTGCTCATCGGAATTCTACTGGTTGCAACATGGCGGAAGGTTGGACCGGTGTTGGCAATCGTTGTCAGCTTTTTCATCTTCTATGCGTTTTTCGGAAAGTACTTCCCAATGATTTTCCGCCACGGCGGCATGAAGTTTACACGATTCATTCATTTGATCTGTTATACCTCAGAGGGTATTTTCGGTTCTCCGTTGAACTCGGCTGCTACATTCATCTGTGTGTTCATTATCCTGGGAGCGCTGTTTGCTGTGACCGGTGTGGGTGACTATATCACGGAGTTGGCATCTTCGGTGTTTGGCATCTTTCGGGGCGGCCCTGCAAAGGTGGCGGTGGTTGCTTCGGCACTGTTTGGCTCCATTTCCGGTTCGGCCTGTGCCAACGTAATTGGAACGGGAACATTTACCATTCCTCTGATGAAGCGCATTGGATATGATGCGGAGTTTGCCGGAGCTGTGGAGGCAACAGCCTCTACCGGTGGACAGATCATGCCGCCGATCATGGGCGCCGCAGCGTTTTTAGTGGCGGAAATCCTGGGTGTGCGGTACTGGGATGTGGTGAAGGCGGCCATTATTCCGGCGATCCTTTTCTATGTGGCACTGCTGATTGCGGTGGATCTGTATGCACTGAGCCATGGCCTGGTGGGAATGAAGCGTTCAGAGCTTCCGCCCATAAAAAAGACCATCCGGGGCATCTGGAAATTTACCCCCATGCTGGTTTTGATTTTGATGATCGGGCCGCTGAACTTTACCATTACCCGTTCCGGCGTTTATACCTTCCTGTTTACACTGGCGCTGAGCTTTGTGAGCAAGGAAACCAGACTGAACCGTGAAAAGCTGGTACAGTTTCTCTATTCCGCAGGCCGGGGCTGCTGCACGGTGGCCATTGCATGCGCAGTGGTAGGCGTGATCATCGGAACGGTTACGGGGACAGGCCTTTCCTATCGTCTTTCTTCCATTCTGGTCGACATTGCCGGGGGCAAGCTGGAGCTTTTGCTGGTGATCACCATGCTGGCTGCCATCATTTTGGGCATGGGACTTCCCAGTTCCGCCTGCTATCTGGTGCTGGCAACGCTGGTGGCTCCTGCAATCATTCAGTTGGGTGTAAAACCCATGGCGGCGCATCTGTTCGTGTTCTACTACGGTATTATCTCTAATGTAACGCCTCCGGTTGCAATGGCCGCCTATGCGGCAGCCGGACTGGCGGATTGTAACCCCAGTCGCTGCGGATTCCAGGCTTTTCGGCTATCCATTGCAGGTTTCCTGCTGCCGTTCTTCTTCGTGTACAACAATGTGCTGCTGTTTGATGGTACACCGCTGGCAATACTCCGGGCTTTTGTAGGGGCGGTCATCGGTATCTACTGCCTGGCCTGTGCCATGCAGGGCCACCTTTGGAACGCACCGGTGAATTGGCTTGGGAGATTGGTGTTGTTTGTCGCTGCGGTGCTGCTGATCGACAGTGCGGTTCTGACGGACATCATCGGTCTGGCCCTGATGGCTTGCGCACACATCTATTTTAATCTCCGCCGAAAGAGCACGGCGGTGCAGGCAGAAATCCTATCGGAAAACCGATAGAAATATAAAGGAGGAAATTTATATGAAAAAGTTACTGGCGCTCTTGCTTATTGCTCTGATGCTGCTATCCTGCGCAGCGTGTTCCAGCAGTGGACAAGCCGACGGGCCTACCGCCGGAACAGCGCAGGCCGCTGCGCAGACCGGTGATTCGGTTGCGCGCACTCCGCAGGACATCCATGTGGCAACCGGTACCTCCACGGGGGTTGGTTTCATTACTGTCAGCACGGTGGGCTCGCTTTTGTCGAAGGCGTATCCGGAATATACCATTGTTCCGGAAATCACCACCGGTGGTGCGGAAAACATCAATATGCTGCTGTCCGGTGATGCACAGTTGGCTTCCTGTATGCTGGATGATGCGCTGGCCTGCAACCGGATGGAGCGGAAATGGGAGGGAAACACCCAAGCGAAGGATGCGCTGTACTATGTCACCAACAGTTATCTTACCAGCATTACTCAGTTCAGCCCCAAGAGCACCGGAGCCAGAGAATTGCCGGATCTGAAGGGCAAGCGTGTAGGTGTTGCTTCGGGCACCATGGCAAACTACTACTGGAAGTATCTGCTGCAGGCATACGGTCTGGAGGAGAGTGACTTTGCAAAAGTTGAGGTCATGGGCATCAAGGATCTGCTGATTGCCATTCAGGACGGAACTCTGGACTACGGCGTACACGTGGCCTCCACGCCCAATACCAGCATTCAGGATACAGCACTGTCGGTAGGGTTGAACATTCTGACAATGAGTGATGAGATCATTGAGAGAATGACAGAATTGAATCCCTGTTTCCAGAAGTATACCATCACCATGGATAAGTACAATTCGGACTTTGATGCAAACACCGTTGGCGTACACAATGTTTATGTCTGCACAGCAGATGCAGATGAACAGATGATTTATGATTTGGTGAAAACCATCGACGAGAACAACGATACCCTGCAGGCCGCCCATCCCCAGGCAGGCGAGGTGGGACAGAAGGTCGTGGAGAATCAACTGCTGCCCTTCCACCCCGGTGCGGAGCGGTACTACAAAGAGATCGGACTTGCAAAATAAGCCCGGAGCAGAGTCTGTGTGAAAAGGGCGGGAAATTTGTTATGCAGGAAAAACGGTTTCCCGCCCATGTTCTGTCTATTGGATGCAAATCGGATGGATAAAAATTCTAAAATTAACAAATGGAGGCCTGCATGATGATACAAGGCAGAGAACAAAAGCTGATGATTGGCAAAATTACAGAGCAGATGCGCAAACACAATTTGGATGCGCTGATCCTGACCTCTGCGGACGGCGTTTTTTATAGTACCGGGTTTGCAGTCCGAAGCCTTTACCGTTCCGGCAAAACCGGGAATGCGGCAAGTGTTGTTACAGCGGATGGTCAGGTGACACTCGTTTGCAGCGAGTTTGAGAAAATGGCCGCACAGGATGTCTGTGACCCGTCTATTCACATTGAGGCATACCCTGTATGGATCTACATTGAGGACTATGCCTTTGCGGGAATGAAAAAAGAGGTTCAGCCGGACCTGAATCGGACCTTCCGAATGGCTGCGGAATTTATTCCAAGAGGGAACGGAAATGTCAATATTGGCGTGCAGAGCAAATGGATCACCTATGATGCCGGCTGCTTCCTGCGGGAGACCTTCGGTGCGGAACACGTGAAGGATTGCAGCAAAATCCTCTCCGAGGCCAGGGTGATCAAGACCCCCTGGGAGATCCGGGTCCTTCGACACAATGCCCAAATGGCAGAACAGGCGATGTACAAGACCATGAAGGCTACGGTGCCCGGAATGACCTATGCGGATATTCACACCTATTTTCACCGGGCCTGCCTGGAACTGGCACCGGACTTAACGGCCATCAGTCAGTCCCATACGTTTGGTTCCAACATTGCACCTGCATGGATCCCGCAGGAAAAGCCACTGATGCGAGGTGACCTGGTTCGGCTGGACGGTGGCCCCTATACCAACGGCTATAAATCCGATTTGGGCAGAACCTATGCAGTCGGCAACTACACGCTTCCCGAGAGAGAAGATCTCTACGCAAAGCTTTGGAAAGGCTATGCCTGGGGCATCCAGCACATTGGTCCCGGGGTGCGGATGTGCGACATCTTCCAGGGTGTAGAGCAGGCCATCGGCATGCCGGAGTATGTCCGTGGGCATTTTGGACACGCTATCAGCTGCGATATTTCCGGCGAGGAAGCGCCCTTTATCTCCCCGGAGGAAACCCGGGTGTTTGAGCCTGGAATGGTCATGTGCTTTGAAACGCCGTTCTACAGCTCCCGGCGGCATACCTACAACATCGAGGATACTTTTGTGGTTACAGAAGATGGCATCGAACTGTTTTCCCATGCCAGCCCGTCGCTGTATATGTAGTATTGCTAACCGGCAGATTGCCTGTAAAATATGACGGTGATATAAAAACAAAACCAGATACATCTGATTCAAAACAAAGAAATCCGAATTTGCTCCTGTGGGGAACAGATTCGGATTTCTTGTGCATCATAGAGCGTAGGTCCTCTGGGATGAAAGGTCTGGGTGCACCTGGTGGCGGGGCGTGATTTCAAACGAATGCGGTCCGGTTAGCTTCCCACCCGGAAGCTTCTCTGTCAGTTATTTTCTCAAGTCGAACCAATCTTGAAGTGATAGCACCTGTTGAACGGCCAAAAGTATTCGGATAGTTCTTTGCGTGTTTTACCTTTAAAACGCATTTTCTGCCTTTAGTCATCGTCCTCCCAGGAAGGGTATTGCTCCGGGGGTTCTCCTACCGCTTTGAGCATGCCGGGAATATCTGTTTTCTCCTCCAATTCCTGCAACACCCGGCACTGGAACCGCCATTCGTCGCCAAAGTCAACGAGGTACTTGAATGCATCGCCTTTTTTCAGCCCCAGGCGGCGAAGGGGCATCTTGTAGGACATCCGGCAGCCTGTATCCATACCGTCGGAGTAATAGGCATTGGCTTTGCTCCAATACCGGTTGTCCATGAAAAATGCGTGACAGTGGTCATCGTCAAAATCAAAGGCACGCAGGATCGTCTTGCTCAGTGTTACCAGGGTCTCCTGCTTGCCGATCCGGATATGGCGGTAGCAGCTGCCACTCAGCGACACCTTGATCACATAACTCTCTACCTTGCCGGTTTCTTTTTTCTTGCGGGGTTTGCGCTCCGGTTTCGCATCGGTAAAAGAGGAGCAGATCAGTTGCTCCTCCTTGGCCTTCCTGTAAATCTCCTTGAATGCATCTCCGCATCCGGGGCCGAAGTGAACGGGGTAGGCCATCACCAACCCATCGGAAATAATACAGTCCCGAAAGGGAATCAGCACCGCATCCAGCAGCACCGGCCCCTTTCCCATCATTTCTTCCCAGGTGGAAAACAGCCCCTGCACCATATAAACCTTTTGGTCTTCCTCCGAAATAAACACGGTACCCTTTTTTAGATGCCGCTCCATAATGTACTTTCCCGGCTTGCACTGTTCCCACCCCGCCACGATCTGAGCCTGCTCCTCCGGCAGTTGTGCTTCGGCAAGGTATTCCATGAGCATCTCCGTGTGGGACCACAGGTAGTTGGCGATCGCCTTGGCATCGGAAGGAGCAATGCCCTGACTCTGGTTGATCTCCTTAATTTGGGGACATATTTTGTATTTTTTATTCACAAAGTCCAGAAGTGGAAACCACAGCTGATAAAAAAGCTCCGCATCCTGTTTTTCTAATGTCATATTCGGCTCCTTTATGTTCTCGTTCCGTTTACGTTAATAATCACAAACTTCTTTATCCTAATCTTCGTTCAGTTTCAGGTACTGTCCGTTTCCCAAAAACTGAATCAGTCCTTTATCCCGTAAAATCTGCAACTGCTGTCTGATTTTCGCCTTGACGTTATGATTTTCGGGATGTTTCAGTTGCAGCTCTGCCTCAAAGTTATACACATTCTGTAAGGAAAATTGTTGTATGGGGATTCTGTTTACGCAGTTTAAGACATCCATAAGCCAACTGCGGCTACGCACGTCCTCAACCAACAATCTGTAGCTTGATCTGACTTTCCTTATAACCTGCTCAGAATCAACTACAATTCTATTGGAAATAATTGGTATTCTTCCTTGCTCCGGGATTTTATCTATGACAATATTACACCCGATCCAGCCAGCACGCTGTGCATTTTCGGCTAGAGGGTTCCTCTTTTCTATAATATCCGGCACAAAGAAATGCTTCGGTGTAAATATTAAATTCTCAACAGCGCATTCTGATTTAGAATAACTCATAAAGAAGAAATCAGGATTGTGATTTCCCGTGATCCGTTTGATCATGGTTGCGTATGCACCGTCATTGATCTTTGCTCCAAGCGCACCTGATTTGCTTTTCAGTTCAAACTCGCTGCTACACTGCGGGCAAAAGAAATCGGCTACAGGACGATTGTTTTCGAATTGTTCAATGTGTGACCGCCCGCAACGGGGACAGTACATGTTTTTCCTGACCCAGTTTTCGGTTAGAAGCCGTGCAATCTGCGAATTGGAGTGATAGCCCGAGATCACATCGGTATCAAATCTCAGATCCATAGTTGCATCCTCGGGATTGAGTTTGTCAAGATACTTTTTGTGGATTTTCTAAATTAAACGATTTGTCCGTAAAGAAATCGCCCAAAACCTCGTGCTTGCAGATGTCTTGAAACACCGTATTCAAAGGCTTTTTGGCACTTTCAGACTGCTTTACATTTACGATGAATGTTGTCTTTCCAATGCGTTGTGAATAAGAATGTTTCTGTTCTTTCATATAGTCCGTTCCTCTCTTTCATAAAATTTTGATTGATGGGTATTCACATTAGAACACCCATCAACCGCAGATTTTCAATATATCAACAAGTCATTAAGTCGTGAGTATAATGGAAAAGGTTATCTTTCCATACCACGCTTGTTTCTTCGAGCCTTGATACGCTCCTGTCGTTCTTTTTCCCTTGCTTCTTTTTCGGCTCGTTCCTGCGCTTCCTTAAAAGAAAAAAGTTGCTTCACTTTCTCGGTAAAAAGTTTAGCAACTTCGGGGAAATGCTCCAACGCTTGAAGAAAAGGTCTGCACTTTTCTTTCAGTTCGTCGTATTTGGTTTTCATTCTTTCAAGTGCGTTTGCACTGTCAAAATATTTCTGTCGGTAATAGTTTGCACTCTGTTCTAATTCGCTGATTTCCGCACGACTGGTAATGCCCTCTTTAGCAAGGGCAGTAAGCTCAGAATAATCCTCTTTGGAGATTGCCATTTTACCCGTGATTGTTTTCTGCCCCATACGGTCAATCTCGTTATAGGTTTTGGAAACATTACGGGCAGGCTCATACTTTATCTGTTCACGCTGAATACGCTTCTGCAACTTCTCTAATCGTTCCTTGTCCTGCTTGATTTGATATTGTAGGGAAGTAAGATGTTCCGCTGTACTTCCGTATTCGCCACGCTGAAAGCCTTTGAAGCCTTGCTCCGTCATATGGTTAAACAATTCATCTTGCAGAATACTGTATGAAGCTCGGAACATCGGTTTTCCGTTCTTTCTGAGAAGCGGATTGCCTTTTTCGTCGGTCAGCGGAATATCCGATTTCCATTTCTTTGAATGGCTGATTTGATGAACAACTTCCTTAACCGTTCCTCGCAGTTTTTCATCTTTGCAACGCTTGCTCCATAGGATTTCTTTCTCCACCACAGGCAAAACCATAGCGTGAAGATGATAAGGTATATTCTGTGAACAAGCGAAACTGTATATGGAAAGAAAATAGGAAAAAGTACACCAGCAGTCTCTCCCAAAGAGTCGGACTGCTGGTGCAGAATTCAGTATGAAATATCCCTAATATAAACAAAAAACCCGAACCCATCCCCCACAGGGAAGAAGTTCGGATTTCTCGTGTTTGGTGGGGGAAGGTGGATTCGAATTTTGTAAGAGGTGTCCATTATAACTTTTTAGTATCAAATAATGCGATTATGTTTTTGTAGTAGTGTAATTTCGTTATTTTACGTCTATTATTTTTACCATGTTTTCATCGTGATTACGGTCACGGTTACGGTCAAATACCAATTCCGGTGGCAGAAATAACATTCCTACATCAACGGTCAATCCATGTCCGTCAATAAGCCATGTCTTTTGTGAACGCAATCACAAGGGCATGGCTTTTATTTTTGTTCCACGCCTGTTGATTCACTATTGCGTCCACTACTCGTGGACTTGCGAAATTTGCAATAATTCCAGAATAAAGTGCTCTTAAAAACTTCCGCAAAAACGTCTTAAAAAATTCATTTTACAACGCACGTAAAATTTATAGATAATATAAGTTGCCTTTTCTCCGCCATCAACGCGGCGTACTCCATATTCAGAGCTTTAATAGTAGGCAGGTTTTCACGCCAAGCTCGTCACAAGGCTACTTCGCAGCCTTGTGCAGCGTGATCTCTCTTTCATGCGCGGCAAGAAATTTCTTGGAGTAACCGGTCTTGCGATAGGCAACATATGTCCGATATTTCTCGGCAAATCCCCACGGTTTTGCATTGGCAGAATCGGGGAGAATTCTGTATTTGGGGATGGAAATTTGCGAGTTTGCTTGCGTGCAAAATCAGGACGGTGGAAATTTCTATCCCCCAGGGGGGCTTCCGAAGTGGGGAATGATTTGCTATAGTAAGTCCATCGATTCGCACAGGTGATTCCACCTGATCCCAAAGCTAAGGCGCAGCGCTTCTTGGGGAAGAAGGCGCTGCGCTTTTTCATCATAGCCGAAAGCGGCGGAAGGAGGGGTAGCTTTGGATGAACTTATTTTACAATATGGCATTCGGGAGATTTGCGCAAAACTGGATTCTGGGGAAAAGAAGCTTGTAGAGGATGTTTCCTTTGAAATTTCCGCCGGTGAAAGTCTGGCTCTGATTGGAGAGACCGGGTCCGGGAAGACCATGACTGCGCAGTCCATTATGGGGACGCTGCCCCGGAACGTCCGCACGGAGGGCGCTTCTATTCTGCTTTGCGGTCAGCCCTTGCCTGCCGGGAGAAAACTCCGGGCCATGCTGGGCCGTGAGATCGTGTATGTTCCTCAGAACGGTCATGAATTTCTGAATCCTTCCCGGACGGTTTGGAAGCACATGGTGGACGGACTGAAACGAATGGATTGCCCTGTCTCAGAACGTCGGGCGGAAGCTTGCAGGCTGCTGGCGCTGGCCGGATTTGACACACCGGAGGAAATCCTGCAAAAATATCCGTTTCAGCTTTCCGGCGGCATGGCGCAGCGTGTCACCATTGCGCTGGCGCTTTGCTCCAATGCAAAGCTTCTCATTGCCGACGAGCCAACCAACGGACTGGACCAGACAGCAAAGCAGCGTTTTTTGGAATTGATGGACAATCTGTTTCCAACGGCGGCAAAGCTGGTGATTACCCACGATATCTCTGTCGCCGCGCTTTGTGACCGTATTTTGGTGCTGTGCGGTGGAAAAAGCATGGAGACCGGGCCCAGCAGCGATGTTCTGAAATTTCCGGATAGCCCCTACACGAAGGCGCTCTTGGGAGCGCTGGTGGAAAACGGAATGGTAGAAACACCGGTGCTTCGCAAATCGGAGGGGGATTGTCCGTTTTATGGCAGATGTCCCCAGGCACGTCGATGCTGCCGTTCGGAACGCATTCCCCAAAATATCCGGGGCAGAAAAGAATGGCGGTGTGCGTGTTCATGATTGCCATTCAAAACCTGTGCAAAGCCTTTGGCAGCAAACAGATTCTGAACAGTCTCTCCATGGAAATCCCGGATGGTACGATTTATGGGGTATATGGGAAAAGCGGCATTGGAAAATCCACCCTGGCAAAGGTACTTTGCGGTGTTTTGCCGCCGGACAGTGGAGCTGTTTCCCTGGATGGCGCACCCCTGTTTGATCAGAAAATGCGGTATGACCGAAGCCGCGGCATCCAAATTCAGATGGTATACCAGCAGCCCTATGCGACCCTGGATCCACGGCAGCGAATCGGCGACGGTTTTCGGGAATTGATTGCCTACCACCATTTTACTCCCAAGGGGACGGAGCGGAGAATGACAGAGGAGGTTCTTCAAAAGGTCGGCTTGCAGCCGGACATTCTGGGACATCTGCCCCATCAGATATCGGGCGGGGAAGCCCAGCGGGTTGCCATTGCCCGGAGCCTGCTCTTTCACCCAAGACTTCTGATTCTGGATGAGGCGACCTCCATGCTGGACGTTTCCACCCAGGCAAACGTTTTGGGGATGGCTCGCAGGCAAATGGAGGATACCGGCGGAAGTATTTTGATGATCAGCCACGATGAGGCACTGGTCCACCGATACTGTGATCAAATTTATATATTTGATATACAAAACCAAGGAGGAGAAACATTATGAAAAAAGCACTGTCCATTTTGCTGGCGGTTTTAATGGTCGTTTCCATGGCCGCCTGCGCTTCCGATTCCACAGCGCCGACCACTGCCGCACCTGCGGCTCTGGAGAGCACAGCGGCGGCTACGGAGGCTGCCACAGAACCAACCCCCGTTTACGGAGTTGACCGGCTGACCATCGGAACCACCGCATCCATTGAAACCGCCGTCTTTGGCGAATACAATTTTGATATGCTGGCCAGCGGCGTTTCCGAGCTGCCCCTGGTGTATCAGGATACCAAGGGTGAGTATCATCCGCTGCTTGCCGCTTATTCAACGGAGGATTCCGCCACCTGGACCTACACTGTTCAGGACGGTATGACCTGGTCCGACGGTGTGCCTGTGACCGCCGAGGATATTCTGTTCACTTTGGAATATGAGGATGCGGGCGGCAGCGCGAATTTCACCTCTCAGACCGATGCGGATGGTAAAACCACTGAGGCGAAGTACACCGGCTATACCCTGTCCGATGACAAGCAGAGCATCTCTCTGACGCTGGCCAGCTCCAATGTCCGGGAGCTGAGCAATATGACCTCTTTCCGGGTCATGCCCAAGCATATTTATGAGGGCAAGGACACCGTCACCGAGGAGGAAGGACGCATTACCTGCGGCCCCTATGTGCTGGAAACCTTTAACAAAGAAGCCGGAACCCTTCGCTTTGTTGTAAATGAATATTACCCCCAGAAGCCCAATGTGGAGGAGATCGTTTACCAGCTGTTTAACAACGAAGACACCATGTATCTGGCCCTCCAGCAGGGCGACATTGATATGGTTTGGGCATACTCCACCGGTGTGTCCGGAACCTACCAGGATGTGCTTGCCTCCGATGAAAATGTATCCCTTGTCAATGTAGCTGCCGCAAACGCCCCCGCAGTGCTGGCCTTCAACAACGCAAAGGGCCCCTTCTCGGATGAAAACCTGCGTCAGGCCGTGTCCTACGCATTGGATTATGAAGCGTTCAAGACTTACTTTGGCAGTGCCTATGCCGAAATCCCCAACCGGGGCTTCGTACCGGAAACCACCGTTGGCTATAAAGAAACCGAGAAGCTGGCAACCGATACGGATAAGGCCGTGGAATACATGGCAGCCGCGGGCTACAGTGAGAAAAACGGGGACGGCTTCTATGTGAATGACAAGGGGGAAATCGCCGCCTTTACTCTGACAGTCAACGCCGCCAAGGAGGCCCATGTGGGCTATGCGGAGCTGGTAAAGACCCAGCTGGAGGCATTTGGTATCCAGGTGAATCTGGAAACCCTTGACAAGGATGCCTACAATGCTAAGACCAGCAATAAGTTCTCCGAAAATAATATTACCATGGAGGCGGCCATCTATGGCTATACCGCCGCCGGTATGGGTATGGGCAATGGCCTGGGCTCCATCTATGTGGACGGCAATCACGCCGTGCAGGGCGGCTGCCAGGTGTTCGACGATGAATTTGCCGGAATTCTGAGCGAAATGAAGGCAGCAAAGACGATTGAGGAATACTATGCGGGGGCTGCCAAGCTTCAGGACTACTACGCTGCCCATATGCCTTTGATTGCGCTGTACTGGGACAACATGATGCTGGCCTATTCCGCAAAGCTGGACAATGTGACGGTGGATGCCGTCTTTGGCCTGAACAATGTCAATAACTGGTTCAGCGTCACTCAGAAATAAAGAAGAATGAAATAAGAATATAGAACGGCAGGAGGTACACCGGTGAAAAAATATACAAAGAATCTCATATTGGCACTGGTGTGCTTCCTGATTGTTCTATGCCTGAACTTTTTTCTTCCCCGGCTTTTGCCGGGGAATCCCATAGCCTATCTCACCGGCTTTTCCGAGGAGGATATGACCCCTGCCCAGGTAACCTACTACCGGCAGGCCCTCCATCTGGATCAGCCGGGATTTGTGCAGTTTGGGTATTACCTCCGCTCCCTTCTGGATGGTTCACTGGGCTACTCCTATAAGAAGGAAGCGGCCGTTTCTTCCCTGATAGCTCAGCGCTTGGGTTATACCCTGCAAATTACGCTGCCCGCCGTGCTCCTCAGTACGACCATCGGGCTGTTCTGGGGCTTGCGCAGCGGATATAAAAAGGGAAGTGTGGGAGACCAGGTATCTACAACATTTCAAATCGTGGTCAATACCATGCCCAGCTTCCTGATTGCGCTGCTGCTGATGATTCTATTCTGCTTCCGGAAGCGGTGGTTTCCCTATACCGGGCTGAACAGCGGAGATATACTTCCGGGAAGTGCGGCCTATTGGAAAGACAGGGTGCACCATCTGATCCTGCCTATATTGACCCTGGTCATTGCCGCAACCCCGTCCCGGTATCTGCTGATGCGAAACACGGCAAGCCAGATCACGGACGCAAAGTATATATTGTACGCCAAAGAGCGAGGCCTGTCGGATGGTACGATTCTATTTGGCTACATGCTCAAGAATATCGCACAGCCCTTTATTACCATGGTGGGGATGAGCGTCAGTACCTGCATCGGCGGCTCAATTGTCATTGAAAATATTTTCTCCATCGGCGGAATGGGCAGCCTGCTGTCCGAGGCGGTTTATACGCTGGATTATCCGCTGATGCAAGGAATTCTCTTTGTTACCACCGGAATTATGACGCTGTCCATTGTCCTGACGGATTTCCTCTGTATTCTTATTGACCCGAGCGTGCGCTTGGGAGGTGGGGCAGTATGAAAAAGCGGCATATTCCTCTGCTTATCGGCTGCGTGATTCTGGCTGTATTTCTGTTGGCTGCTCTGTTTCCGATGCTGTTCACTTCTTACGGCCAGAAGGAAATGTTCGGGCGCTGGCTCAGCCCGTCTTCGGAGCATCTGCTGGGAACCAACGCGCTGGGCTATGATATTTTTACAGAGCTGGTATACGGAACCCGGCAGACGCTGCTTGTGGGAATTTCCAGCAGCATTCTGACCATGCTCCTGGGCAGTTTTATCGGCACAGGCGCGGCGGGAAAAGGACCGGCAGGCAGCATTCTGAACGGCTGCATCAACATTTTTGTATTGCTGCCCAAACTGGTGACGATGATCGTTCTGGCAACCTTTTTAGGCAGCTCCAGCAGAAACCTGATTTTGCTCATTGCCGCGTTCAGCTGGGTCGGCACCGCCCGGGCCATCCGTGCGAAGGTCATCCACCTGAACACGCAGCCATTTGTGGAGAACTGCGTGATTCAAGGCTATAGCCGGGGCCACATTGTTCTGCGTCATGTGCTCCCCAATCTATATGACGTGCTGATTTCCAGATTCTTATTAGGGGTAAACAGCTGCATTATGATGGAGTCCACACTGAGCTTCCTTGGTTTTGGAGACCTGTATTACCCAACCTGGGGCACTATGATGAACTTTGCCTACAAACGGGGTGCCCTTCTGCGGCGGGCATACGGATATTTGCTGTCTCCGGGCATTTGTATTATGCTGTTGTCCCTATCCTTTTATTTTATCAGTTTGTACTTTGAAAGCCGACAGGCATCCATTCGAAATCCATAGGAGGCTGCAATGCAATATCCCTTTGACCCTATTCATGCCGATATTGAAAGTCAGGTTCTGGGGCTGCCCACGGGAATCCCTGATTCCGACGCCGTCCGTCAGGCACGGCAAGAGGCATCCTCTCCGGAAGGCTTTGCGGCTCTCGGGCAAGCCCTTTCCCGGCAGCTTCGCTACCGGGAAGCCATCGAAGCCTACACGGCAGGACTGAAATTGGAGCCGGAGAATTTGTCCCTTCTCCGGCTGCGGGCGGGACGCTATCTTACAACGCTTCAGCCGGATCTGGCACTCCGGGATTTTGAGGCATGCCTGTCCCTGGGAGCGGAGAAGCTGGACTGCCTGTATCGCATGGGCCTTGCCCACTACTATGCCGGACGGTATTCCATGGCAATGGAATGCTTTGAAGCGTGCAGTCCCTTGTGCGATGATGAAATGGGTATTGCAGTGATTTACTGGCATACCCTCAGCAGCACCCGCGCAGGAAAAGACTGTTCCTTGCTGCGGCGGTATCACACCGGCATGGCGGTTGGACACCATACCGCTTACGAGATGGCCATGAGCGTATGGGGAAAAGCCGAAGATGCGCAGGCCGTGTTCCACCGGCTGGAGCGGGAACCGGATGACTTGGAATGGGGCATAACCATGTATGGACTATGTTGGCATCCCGATTGCGTCTGCCGGGAGTCGCTGCTGAAAAGAATCCTTCACCGAAACGGCTTCTGGCCCAGCTTTGCCTATTTGGCCGCATGGAATGATACCCATCCAAGCAACGCAAACTAGGAGGGAACGAATGTATACACTGGAAGAATGCGAAAAATTATGGGACGAAGCCGGAAAGCACGGCGCTGCACCGGAGCGGATGGCACGGACAAGGCTCTGGTTTCCCTATTACAGTTACCTAGCTGGTACCATGAAGAATGCGGCCTATTCTCTGCCGGAACAGCCAAGCCCCTTTGTGGACTTTATGCGCAGAGAGAACATTTTGCGGGATACGGATACGCTGCTGGACATCGGTGCGGGGATGGGCGGCTTTTCTCTGGAGGCCTCCCGATACTGCCGGAGCGTTGCGGCGCTGGAGCCCAATGGAGACTGCTTAGAGCTGCTTCGGCGGCGGGCCGAGCTGTGCGGCGTGGAGAATGTAACGCCTGTGGAGGGCTTCTGGGAGACGTACAGCCCGGAGGAAGCCTTTGACGTCACCTTCAGCGCCATGTGTCCTGCCATCTGCAATGTGGAGGAGCTGCAAAAAATGGAGGCTATGACGAAGCGTACCTGCTGCCTGGTGGCCGTGACCCGGGGTTCCTATGAAAAGCACCGCAAGGCCATGATGCAGGAGCTGGGGATTCGCCCCCAGGGTGGTATGACGTCGGAAGCCATCCATTATATAAACGCCCTGTACCTGCTGGGTCGACAGGTAAATATCCACTGCGTGACGACCCGTGCCTCTTATCCGGTGCCGGAGACCAGAATTCTGGAGCAATACCCCATTTATTTCCAAATCTTCGGCATACCGGAAGAAAGATCCGTCAAATTTTTGAAGGACTATCTGGAGCGCAATGCCGTGGGCGGCTTCCTGGAGGATGAGGTGCTGCTGAATCAGGCGCTGATCTACTGGGACGTTCCCGAAAAGAAATGACCATAGCAAGTTGTAAAGGACGAAAAAGCAGCCGTACTTGGGCGAGTACGGCTGCTTTTTCATTAGGAAGGAAATAAAGGACATCTGTTACGGGTCTTATTATATCGGAACGCAAGGAAAAGCGGAAGCCCCCATGGGGGATGTGATTTTTGAGAGAATGCGTGCCTTGGCGGGGGATAGATGACTGCATTTCGTGGAATGCAACAAATATTCTAAAAAGCAGGCCAAATTGCAGGGCCAATTTCCCGGCTGAGACAGAAAATTTTTGTACATATTCCACAAATAAACCCTACCTAGGGGATATTTGCCGCGGAAAATTGCATCCCCCGCCGGGGGTTGCGGGAAGGAAGGTATCGCCCTATAATGCCAAATATAGGAACGCGGAAATGGGTTCCGAAGATGAAAGGAGAAATGATCTATGGCGTGTTTTCTGGTTCCCGCGGCGGAGGCAGTTGTTACCTCTGTGGCAACAAAGGTTATGAAAAAGGATGAAAAGGCTTCTGAGGTAAAAATCTCCTGGGCACACAAGCTGGGCACTCTGAGCAAGATGCTGTGGGGCGGCTGCGTCCTGCTGTGCTACGAGCACCTCTGGCACGGAGAGGTGGTGCCGTTCTTCCCCTTCCTGACGGCAATGAACGACCCCGCAGACACCCAGGTGATGCTGCACGAGATGGCCACTGTGGGCAGCTCCATGGCGGTATTTCTGACCGCTGTATGGGCTGTTGGCTGCGCTGCCGCGGAGAAGATTGCAAGCCGTCCTGCCATCCAGCAGGCGCATATCTGAGAAGCAAGGAGGAACCGGCATGACGCTTCTTACCTGCCTGTTTGCCGCAATCGCCGTTACGGTTTTGTGGTACAAGGGTGCCCCCGAAAACAAGATGAAGCTCCATGTGCCCTGCTACCTGTTCTGGGGCGCTTCTCTGATGTGGTTCATCGATGCCTGCTTCGAATACGCCGAGCTGGGCGCGGAGTATTTTACCCCTGCCGCAGGGGATATGCTCAATGACTTCTATTTGGGCCTGTCCGTTGTCGCACTGGGCCTGGTTATCTGGCTGGTCTATCTGGTTGTGAAAGACCCGGAGGGAAAAGTCAAGGCAGTTCTGTCTAAAAAGAAATGAGTTTGCGTTCAGCGGCCCTTCGGAGCCGCTGAAAATTTACCTTTATGCACAACTGCTTGCATGAAAAAGAAGTATGCGAGAGTCGTAAAAATCGGCAAATTTCAATCCCCCTGGGGGGCTTGTGGAAAACCGGTACATATGATAGGATCTTCAAAACGGGGATGGGAGGAATCACCGTGGCAGAATATTCGGAACCCCATGACCACGCATATTGTCACGCCCATGGTATCGCCCACTCCCATGGCCATGTCCACGAAAACCAGAAGGCGGTGCTGAACCGGCTGTCCCGGGCCTTGGGTCATTTGGAAAAGGTAAAACGGATGGTGGAGGAAGGACAGGACTGCTCACAGGTATTGGTTCAGCTGGCGGCGGTTCGCTCCGCGCTGGACAGTACCGGCAAGGTTATCCTAAAGGATCATTTGCGCCATTGTATCGTGGATGCGGTTGCTGCGGGGGACGTGGAGGCCATCGATACACTTTGCGAGGCTGTTGACAAATTCATGAAATGATTTTTTAACCGGAGGATGCGTAATGATCGATCAGAACTTCAACCCATGGAAACACTTTGACAATTACCATGAGCAGATGTTTGACGACAAATCCAGCGATTTGCAGCAGTGGCCCATTAAGCTGTGGAAGGTGCCGGTGGTGTCGCCCTACTTTCACCACACGCATCTGCTGATTGCGGCAGACTGCACCGCTTTTTCCTGCCCCACCTTTCATGACAAGCTATCGAAGGGGAAAGTGACTTTGATCTGCTGCCCGGAGTCCGATTTCGATATTGCAACACGCTTGGGGGATATTTTCTCCAACAATGAAATTGCCAGCGTCACCGTTGTAAAAATGGAAAAGCCCTGCTGCGCGGATCTGATCAACTTCGTGTTCCAGGCTGCCAAGATGAGCCGTCTGCCTGTGCCGATTCAGGTGACAAATCTGTTTGTAGATGCAGAAGACGTAACGGAGTGAGGATAGCCATGTGGGAGATTTGCGGATATACTTTGAAGCCCGGTGAAAAGAAACAGGTTGTGCTGGGTGTTCCCATGGACGGTCTTGCACACAATGGACAGGCTGCTGTGTTGCCGGACACTGTTTCACGCGCTGGCGTTGGAGCGGGAGATTACGAACTGCCGGCAACACTGATCTGCGGAAGCCACCCGGGAAAGACGATTCTGATTTCCGCCGGTGTACACAGCGGAGAATATCCAGGTGTTGCGGCTGTAATCCGGGCTGCGAAAGAAATTGATCCGGCGATGCTGACTGGAAATATTCTTTTGATTCACTGCATCAATACCAGCGGTTTCTGGGCGTATGCCCCCTCAATTGTTCCGGAGGACGGCCAAAACCTGAACCGGAAATATCCGGGTAATGCCGCCGGAACCGTTGCGGAACGAATCGAAGCCTATATGGTTTCGCAGATTTTTCCACAGCTGGATTTTATTCTCGACCTGCACAGTGGCGGACATATAGAACCGCTGACTCCATGCCTGTTTTATCCCAAAGCGGAAAAAGTAACAAGGGCATCCCTGGACGCAGCCCTTGCGCTGGATCTCCCTTATTTGATTGCTTCCACTGCGACGAAAGGAATGTATAGCTTCGCCGCAAATTGCTGTGATATTCCCGGCCTGCTTGTAGAGCGCGGCGGCGTTTCCTGCTGCCTGGAAGAATGGATCGAGGCCGATTGCAGGGACATTTTTCTGCTGCTGGCCCATTTGAAGATGTACGAAGCGGGCACCGTTACACGAAAGAATCCGTCCAAGAAGATATACACCCAGGCAATCTATCTGGAATCGGAAGAAGTCGGCCTTTGGTATGCAAATGTAAAAGAAGATCAGCTGATTCAAAAGGGTGCTTTGCTGGGGCACATAGAGGATTTTTACGGAAATAAAATCCGGGCGTATTTCGCAGAGGCGGATGGCCGCGTATTTTATTACACCGGCGGCCTTGCCGTCCGCAAAGGAGACCCGTTGGTCGCCTATGGCTTGGAATCATCTGTCACGATGATTGGATAGCTTTTTAGAAATAACCAAATTCACACCTGCGAATGAATGATCTGTGAATTTGTGCGTTTGACATGTTTGCAAAAGAATATGGATTCCTCTAAAATATGAATATCATACGAAACAAAGGAGGAGTCCATATGCCCATCACCTACAGCCGAGTCGGCGACTACCTATTCCCCAACCTCGTTCCGCCAGAAAACCCCAAAGTTGGTCACTGGGGGACACTGCGGTACAGTTATCTCCGAAATCACCGGGAAGGACTTTATACCGGAATGCTCATGAAAGGCACGCTGAATGCGCATTTGGAAAAAGTAGACAGGCAGGCCAATGAAATGGAGCAGCAGCTTATTTCTCAGCTGGCACAACAGGAGGGAATTACAGAACAACTTAAAGCCGTCAACCAGCTGGAATGGATCAGGCGAATGAACAGTGTTCGGAACCGTGTGGATGAAATCATCCTGCAAGAGCTGATTTACATCTGAATATCGCCCACAAATGATTAGCATCGCAAGGAGCCAATCTACAGGCAGAAGAAATTCTGTCTGCATGATTGGTTCCTTGCGGTGCTTTTTGTTTTTGATAAAATCGCAAAATGCACAATTGAGCTTTGAGAAACTGTACATATTGCACGAAAATAAAAAATTTTTGCCCGAGATGTAAAAAAACGGCCCTTCTCGATGGCTACTTAAGTGGAGGGGGATTTTTGAGAACAACGAATTGTACAGTCTGGCCGCAAGAAAATTGTTCATATTGCACGAAAATGAATGATGTTCACAGGAGATGTAAAAATTTGGCCGTTCTCGTGGGCTCAATATATGAGAGGGTACAAATAGCAACCCGTACAATCAGGCCATCTGAAATTTGTATGCTTTAAACCAAAATAAAAAATCTTTTTGATTGACCTTTCATTTTTGCCTTTTTCGTGGCCTACCAAGTGGGGAACTTTGGGAAGGCACCTATCAGGTAAGGAGAAATGCACAATTCCCCCTCACAAAAACTGTGCACATTCCCGAAAATAAAGTTTTTTATCAAAAAGGTTGAGTTTTGGCCCTTCTCAATGCCTACCAATTGAGGGACTAAAAAATTTCCCAAAACAACCCTAACAAAACGCTGTTTTCGCCGCGATAAGTGAAAGGCGTTTGTTGAGCCCCTCTTACCTGTACCTTGACAATTTCATACTCATTTATCTGATACATTCTCCCTCACCCGAGCCGGGAGGCCATGCGCCATGACCATTTTTCATGCGAGCGATTTCCTTGGCCTCCACTACCGGACAGCAACCGGCAAGGCGACGACGGTGGGGACAGGACAATGATACTTCTCGAAAGAGCTGGGCGGAAGCGCAGGGGTGAAACTCCCATGGTCCCGATTCGCTATCGGGCGTCAGATGAATCCAAGAGCGCACGGGGGCGAGGTCAAATAGGTGCGCAATCAAATTTTGAAAAGGAGACAAAAATTGAAAAACAAAAACGGAATTTACATCATCGGTGTTGACCATGGCTATGGCAACAT
>OGFF01000675.1_pt1 | contig 44881 bp, 40 predicted proteins | sample 1570751 | NCBI WGS metagenome assembly OGFF01 (sample SAMEA2581951, study PRJEB24529) | metagenome | biome: Human gut stool | place: China | collected 2011 | reverse complement strand
TCATGTAAGCATTGATCTTATCCTGCTCCATGCCCTTTGCCCAGAAACGCTCACGAGAGCGGCGCACATACCAGTTACTCATCTGGTCTACAAAATCATCAAGTGCTCTTGCAGTCTCAGGGATTTTGTAATTTTCAAGGTCTGTATCCACCTCTGTGATCAGAGAGTTTAATTTGGATAAGAGCCACTTATCCATAACCGGAAGCTTGTCATATTCCAGTGTATATTTAGACGCATCAAAGCCGTCAATATTGGCATATAAAACAAAGAATGCATAGGTGTTCCAGAGTGTTCCGAGGAACTTACGCTGTCCTTCCTGTACTGCCTTGCCATGGAAACGGTTAGGCAGCCATGGTGCGGAGTTGATGTAGAAGTACCAGCGGATCGCATCTGCGCCGTAAGTAGCAAGTGCATCAAACGGATCAACCGCATTGCCCTTTGACTTACTCATCTTCTGTCCGTTTTCATCCTGTACATGTCCGAGCACGATAACGTTTTCATACGGTGCTTTGTTGAACAGGAGAGTAGACTCTGCCATCAGGGAGTGGAACCATCCACGTGTCTGGTCAACAGCCTCTGAAATGAACTGCGCCGGGAACTGCTGCTTGAACAGATCCTGATTTTCAAACGGATAATGATGCTGTGCAAATGGCATGGCACCTGAATCGAACCAGCAGTCGATTACTTCAGGAACACGCTTCATTGTCTTGCCACAGTCCGGGCAGGTAAATGTAACAGCATCGATATATGGACGGTGCAGCTCTACCTTGGCATCATCAGGATTTCCGCTTCTCTCAGCGAGCTCAGCGCGGCTTCCGATCGATTCCAGATGTCCGCAGCCTTCGCATTCCCAGATGTTCAGAGGAGTACCCCAATAACGGTTACGGGAAATTGCCCAGTCCTGGATATTTTCAAGCCAGTTACCGAAACGACCTTTTCCGATAGATTCCGGAATCCAGTTTACCGTATTGTTGTTACGGATCAGGTCATCTCTGACTGCTGTTTCTTTGATGTACCAGGATTCTCTTGCATAATAGATCAGTGGTGTATCACATCTCCAGCAGTGTGGATATTCATGCTCGAATTTCGGTGCGTCAAACAGTTTTCCTTCTTTGTCAAGATCGATCAGAACGTCTTTATCCGCATCCTTTACAAATTTGCCGGCGTAAGGTGTTTCTTCTGTCAGCTGACCTTTGCCGTCTACAAACTGTACAAACGGAAGATCATAGTTACGTCCGACATTCGCATCATCTTCACCGAATGCAGGTGCAATGTGTACGATACCTGTACCGTCTGACATGGTTACATAGCTGTCACATGTCACAAAGAAGCCCTTCTTGTTCTGTTTATCTGCCGTTTCCTTTGCGCAGGCATATAACGGTTCATATTCTTTGTATTCCAGATCTTTTCCTTTGTAGGTTTCCAGAATTTCATATGCCTTGTTGCCATTTTCTTCGTTCGCCAGTCTGGAAGATAAAACAGTATCCAGAAGTGCTTTTGCCATGTAGTAAGTATAGCCGTCAGCAGCTTTTACTTTTACATATTCTTCATCCGGGTTTACGCAGAGAGCCACGTTACTTGGCAGTGTCCATGGTGTTGTTGTCCATGCCAGGAAATACGCATCTTCTCCCGTCACCTTGAAACGAACGATGGCAGAACGCTCTTTGACTGTTTTATAGCCCTGTGAAACTTCTGCTGTTGATAAAGGGGTACCACAGCGTGGGCAGTACGGAACGATCTTGAAGCCTTTGTAAAGCAGGCCTTTGTTCCAGATCTGGTTCAGTGCCCACCACTCAGACTCGATAAAGTTGTCATCATACGTTACGTATGGGTTATCCATATCAGCCCAGAAACCGACAGTTCCTGAGAAATCTTCCCACATTCCTTTGTATTTCCATACGGATTCTTTACATTTTTCGATGAATGGCTCAATACCGTATTCCTCGATCTGCTCTTTTCCGTTCAGGCCAAGCATCTTTTCAACTTCCAGTTCAACCGGTAAGCCGTGGGTATCCCAGCCTGCCTTACGAGGTACCATGTATCCCTTCATGGTACGGTATCTCGGGATCATATCTTTAATAACACGAGTCAGGACATGTCCGATATGCGGCTTGCCGTTTGCGGTTGGCGGGCCATCATAAAAGGTATAAGTCGGGCAGCCTTCTCTTGCTTTCATGCTCTTCTGGAAAATATCGTTTTCGCGCCAGAATTTTTCTGTTTCTTTTTCGCGGTCTACGAAATTCAGATTCGTGGATACTTTTTGATACATCTTCGTTTTCCTCCTGTTTACTGTTTCTTCACTTCGTATGCATGTGCGGTATCGGGGATTTTGTTCCTATTCCCCACTCGAAATCCCTGCTGCTTCGCATCAGTCGCACTAACGTGCTTCTGGATTTCTCGCGCCTGCGGCGGTCGCTTGCGACGCCTACATTGCACGCCGCAGTGCGCATCCCAGCGGAGCGTTTCTTGTGTAATGGGAATGAAATTTCCCATTACACTCAAAAATCCTGCCGGCCTCGCCGGCAGCCGTGCTTCGCACTCTATGATTTTTTCGTTGTACGTTCGGGCAAAATCAAATACAAGCTTCGCTTGTGCTTGATTTTGTTCCTCACTACAAAACCCCCGTCCTGTAAAAGGACGGGGGTAATATCTCCGAAACCACCTGTTACTGCATACTCACTTACGATTTATATGCGCCCGTCGTAACGAGACGAATACGGCAGAACCTACTCATTTTCGATCTTTCAGCCTGCAACTCAGAAGTGATATTCAATCATCTGCTACTCGCACCGGTCTTGCACCGTCACCAGCTCGCTTTGCCTTTTACAAATGATCTACTGTCTTCGTCATAGTCATTATCTAAGGGTGATTATAATTCTGTGATGCCCGCATTGTCAAGTGGTTATTGTGCCATCTTCCTCTGATTCCATCAGCTTATGCATGATTTCCTGTCCTGTTTTGGTCGCAGCCAGACCGCCAAGCGCAGTTTCCCGGAAAGCACTGTCCATTTTACAGCCGACTTCCTGCATTGCGTCGATCACCTCATCCGGCGGTATTCTGCTTTGAATGCCCGCCATTGCCATATCCGCGCAGGAGATCGCATTTACACAGCCCAGCACATTTCTTTTTACGCAGGGAATCTCCACAAGTCCCGCAACCGGATCGCAGACAAGTCCCAGCAATCCTTTCAGTGCCAGCGCCGCCGCATGGCATATCTGCTCATCACTGCCGCCCTGCAGATAAACAAGTGCGCCCGCTGCCATGGCAGATGCTGAACCGATCTCTGCCTGACAGCCTCCTTCCGCACCACTGATGGAAGCACGCTGTGCGATCACTTCTCCAATGCCGCCTGTGACAAATAGTGCCTTTAAGATTTCTTCCTTTGGCACCTGTTTCATTTCATAATAGGGAAGAAGAACCGCCGGGATCACACCGCAGGAGCCTGCTGTCGGTGCTGCAACGATCTTTCGCATACAGGCATTGGATTCTGCCATTTTGAGTGCTGTGATCATGGCTTCTTCCATAAAAGAGCCGCAAAGCGTATTACCTGTTTTCGCATACGCCTCCAGCTTTCCGCCCTCCGCACCGACCAGTCCGCTGGCAGACAGCCTTTCCTGTCTGTAGGTTTTCACAGTCTGCTCCATGGTATCGAAGATCTTTTCCATGTAAGCAAAGGATTCTTCCCGCGAAGCGCCGCGCTGCGTCATATCGTCATACAGCATATATTCCCAGAAACGCTTTTTTTCGGTCTGGCACCAGTCCAGAATTTCCTGCAGTGATAGTTCCATAATTTCTCCTCTTGACATATTATGATGTCGGGGGCAAAAGCCCGGGCTTTGATGCTCATATCGGGGCAGGTCCCAAGGTCTTTCAACCACTTATGAGCAAGCTCATGTGGTTTTAGACCTTTTGACCCTGGCATCATAAATTTGAAGTATAAAGCTCCAAAGTCTGAATTTGTATGGCATCTTTTGACACCTATACGCTTTTATTCTAAAATAAAAGAAGAAAATCGTAAAGAAAAATATAACAAAGGCAGATAATTGGGACATACGGATGAATCTGTAAAATGAAAAGGTGAGGATGGGACAACGGAAATACCATGGAAAAACGTTATAAGGAAATATTGCTTACAAATGAATACGGGAAACTGCTGGAAGCAAAGAAAAAAGGAATTCCGGCGGTTCCATGTCTGCCTGTCATATATGCAGAGAACCCGATCACTGCAGGAAATGAAAAAATAATGGAAAAAGAAATGGATCTATCAGGCTATCCTTATGTGCTGGAGCAGGCAGAAGAGGTGGAGGAAGCTTATCTGGAAAAGATCCGGTGCAGGCTGTTAGGGCTGCCATGTGAAATACTGCAGACAAAACGGTGTATTGTGCGGGAGATCTGCCTTGATGATGTGGATAAGTTATACGAAATCTATGCAGATCCATCGATCACATTATATATGGAAGGTTTGTATGCAAAAAAGGAAGAAGAAATTGCCTATACCCGCGATTATATCAGGTATCAGTACGGCATTTATGATTTTGGAATGTGGATCATAGAAGATGGGCAGTCTGGGGAAGTGATCGGACGTGCAGGGCTGGATCTTAGACCGGACAGGGAAGATGCGGAGCTTGGTTATATGATCCGCAAAAACAGGCAGGGGCAGGGGCTTGCCTACGAAGTCTGCACTGCCATTTTAGCCTACGCAAAAGAAGAACTTGGTTTTGAAAAGCTTTATGCCAGAACACGGAAAGAAAACCTGGCATCTGTAATGCTTTTGAAAAAACTGGGATTTCATCCGGTTTGTGCGCAATCGGAGACAAAAGAAGCGGATAACGCACAGATAGAATACTATATTGCGTTATCATAACAAAAAGTGGCATAATTCTAAAAAAAGTATAAAAACCAGCCTTGACATTCCGGGGAGGCGGGCATATACTCACACTTGTAAAGCAAAGGTGCTTCGAGATGATCGAGGCACCTTTTTTTATGTCATATATCCGAAGGATATATGATGCGAACTCACCTTCATGGGCGATGGTTCAAATAAGGGATGCGCAATCCGGATAAGTGGGGACAGACCCCAACACAGAATACAATGCAGTCCACAAAGTCGTGGAAGAGGAGTGCATTGTATTTTTTATTTAGAAGAGGAGGAGATTATTATGACAGAGGAGATTTTAAATGCCATAAACGGTGAAGTGTATGGCGTCTGGTTTTTGATCGGCGCTGCACTGGTGTTCTGGATGCAGGCAGGATTTGCAATGGTGGAGACAGGTTTTACCAGAGCAAAAAATGCAGGTAACATCCTGATGAAAAATTTGATGGACTTTTGTATTGGTACAGTAGTATTTATCCTGATCGGTTTTGGTTTATTTCTGGGCGAGGATATGGTAGGACTGATCGGTAAACCGGGATTTGATATTTTTACGGATTATGCAAATTTTGACTGGTCTAACTTCGTATTCAACCTTGTGTTCTGTGCAACGACCGCAACGATCGTATCCGGATCCATGGCAGAAAGAACGAAATTCCTTTCCTATTGTGTATATTCCGCAATTATTTCAGCAGTGATCTATCCGATCGAAGCACATTGGACATGGGGCGGCGGCTGGCTCGCACAGATCGGTTTTCATGATTTTGCAGGTTCCAACTGTATTCATATGGTAGGTGGTATTTCAGCCCTGATCGGTGCTGCAATGCTTGGCCCCCGTATCGGTAAATTTGTAAAAGATAAGAATGGAAAAGTAACAAAAGTAAATGCTTTTCCGGGACATAACCTTCCGATCGGCTGTTTGGGTGTGTTCATCCTCTGGCTCGGCTGGTATGGATTCAACGGTGCAGCAGCAACCTCTATTGATGAGCTCGGTTCCATCTTTGTTACAACAACGATCGCACCGGCAGTTGCAACAGTTGTGACAATGATCCTGACATGGGTAAAATACGGAAAACCTGATGTTTCCATGTGCCTGAATGCATCTCTTGCAGGTCTTGTTGCAATTACAGCACCATGTGATGTCTGTGATGCCTTTGGTGCTATCATCATTGGTGCAGTATCCGGCGTACTGGTTGTATTCGGTGTATGGCTTCTGGATTACAAGTTACATATAGATGATCCGGTTGGTGCGGTTGCAGTTCACTGTATGAACGGTATCTGGGGTACGATCGCAGTTGGTTTATTCGCAACAGATACAGCTCCTGCATTTGCAAGAGGTATCGGCGACGGTATTACATATGGTGCAAACCAGATCGCAGGCAAAGGTCTTTTCTACGGCGGTGGCTTTTCACAGCTTGGTATCCAGCTCCTTGGTATGGTATGTACAGCAGCATGGACGGCAGTGACGATCACGATCGCATTTTTGATCATCAAAGCAACAATCGGTCTTCGCGTCAGTGAAGAGGAAGAAATTGTAGGTCTGGATGCATGTGAACATGGTCTTGCAAGTGCTTATGCAGGCTTCAGTATCATGGATATCAGCAACACAATGACAATGGATGTAAATGAAAATACAGATCTTGGTGTCAGCGAGTACGATGCAGCATCAGAGACACAGAAGGATGCAGCAGTCAAGGTGGTGGCTTCTCCATTACCGCCAACAGGCATCTACAAGGTAGTTGTGATCGCAAAACTGGCAAGATACGATGGTCTGAAGAAAGCAATGAACGACCTTGGTGTAACCGGTATGACGGTAACACAGGTTATGGGTTGTGGTGTCCAGAAAGGCGCCGGCGAAATGTATCGTGGTGTTGAAATGGATGCAACACTTCTGCCAAAGGTTAAGGTTGAAGTGGTAGTCAGTAAGATTCCGGTAGAAAAGGTGATCGAGGCAGCCAAGAAGGCACTTTATACAGGTCATATCGGTGATGGTAAGATCTTTGTATACAATGTGGATAAGGTTGTTAAGGTCCGTACCGGCGAAGAGGACTTCGCAGCCCTGCAGGATGTAGAGTAGCTTTTACCTAAATCCCTTAGTTGATATATACATGAACAGCCCCCGGCGTGCTTCCACCACGCCGGGGGCTGTTCGTGTAAAAAGTAGCAAAATTGACATAAAAAAGACTGAAACTTTGTTTATTCTTCCAAGAAGATATCAGTGCGTCAATTCTCTATAGATGATATAATGAATATACGAGAGTTTCAAATCAAATTTCTGTGATAATTGCACAAAAACAGCAGAGGTCAGTGTGAAAAATATCTGAAATGAAAAGCCGGATAGGATGCAGGAAAGAAAGGCTGCAAGGCAGAAATGGATTTGAAAAAACAAAGTCGACCAAGGGGGACGAAAACTATGTCAAAAATGGTGTATTTATTTGAAGAGGGTAACGCAGATATGCGGAATCTTCTTGGTGGAAAGGGTGCCAATCTTGCAGAAATGACAAATCTGGGGCTTCCGATCCCACAGGGTTTCACGGTTACAACAGAGGCTTGTACGGACTATTACAACAATGGCCGTACAATTTCAGAGGACATTCAGCAGCAGATCTTTACAGCACTTGCTGATCTGGAAAAGAAGCAGGGCAAAAAATTCGGTGATACCGAAAATCCACTTCTTGTATCTGTCCGTTCCGGCGCGAGAGCTTCCATGCCGGGTATGATGGACACGATCCTGAACCTCGGACTGAATGACGTTGCAGTGGAAGGCTTCGCAAAGAAGACTGGCAATCCGAGATTCGCTTACGATTCTTATCGTCGTTTTATCCAGATGTTTTCCGATGTTGTTATGGAAGTGCCAAAGTCATTGTTTGAGCGCGTTCTGGATGAGATCAAAGCAGCAAAACAGGTCAAATTTGATATGGAACTGACTGCAGAAGATCTGCAGGAAGTGATCGCACGTTTTAAAGCGATCTATAAGGACAAGATGGGAGAGGACTTCCCACAGGATCCGAAGGTACAGCTGATGGAAGCTGTCAAAGCCGTATTCCGTTCCTGGGATAATGAGCGTGCTATCGTTTACAGAAGAATGAATGATATTCCGGGCGACTGGGGAACGGCTGTTAACGTGCAGGCAATGGTATTCGGTAACATGGGCGAGACAAGTGGTACAGGCGTAGCCTTCACAAGAAACCCGTCTACCGGCGCAAAGGGTATTTACGGCGAATATCTGATCAATGCACAGGGCGAGGATGTCGTGGCAGGTATCCGTACACCACAGCCGATCACAAAGCTGGAGCAGGATCTGCCGGAGTGCTACAAGCAGTTCATGGAAATTGCCATGAAATTGGAAGCACATTACCGCGATATGCAGGATATGGAGTTTACGATCGAGAACGGTAAGCTGTTCTTCCTGCAGACAAGAAACGGAAAGAGAACAGCACAGGCTGCACTGCAGATTGCCTGTGATCTTGTAGATGAAGGTATGATCACACCACAGGAGGCAGTGACAAGAATCGAAGCAAAATCACTTGATCAGCTTCTGCATCCGACCTTTGATCCGGAAGCACTGAAGGCAGGCGAAGTGATCGGACAGGCACTTCCTGCATCACCGGGCGCAGCAGCAGGTAAGGTTTACTTCACGGCAGAAGAAGCAAAACAGGCACATGAGCAGGGCGAGAGAGTTGTTCTGGTACGTCTGGAAACTTCTCCGGAGGATATCGAAGGTATGCATGCTTCCGAAGGTATCCTGACAGTCCGCGGCGGTATGACAAGCCATGCAGCAGTTGTGGCACGTGGTATGGGAACGTGCTGTGTATCAGGCTGCGGCGATATTGCGATCAATGAGGATGACAAAGTATTTGAACTGGGCGGACATACCTTCCATGAAGGAGATTATATTTCACTGGATGGTTCCACCGGTAAGATCTATAAAGGCGACATCAAGACAATGGAAGCTTCCGTATCCGGAAACTTCGGCCGTATCATGGACTGGGCAGATCAGTACAGAAAGCTGCAGGTCCGTACCAATGCAGATACACCACAAGACGCTGCAAATGCAGTGAAGTTCGGTGCAGAAGGTATTGGTCTTTGCCGTACAGAGCATATGTTCTTCGATCCGGACCGTATCCCGAAGATCCGTCAGATGATCCTTGCTCGTACACTGGAGCAGAGAGAGAAAGCATTAAATGCACTGATCCCATTCCAGAAGGGTGATTTCAAGGCTTTATACGAAGTAATGGAAGGAAGACCGGTTACGATCCGTTTCCTGGATCCGCCGCTTCATGAATTTGTACCGACAGAGCAGGGCGATATCGATGATCTGGCTGTACAGATGCTGATGACAGCAGAAGAAGTACAGGAAATCTGTGATTCCCTGCATGAATTTAACCCGATGATGGGTCACAGAGGCTGTCGTCTTGCCGTTACATATCCGGAAATCGCAAAGATGCAGACAAGAGCCGTCATGGAAGCTGCGATCGAGGTCAAAGCGGAAAAAGGCTATGACATTGTTCCGGAGATCATGATCCCACTCGTAGGCGAAAAGAAAGAGCTGAAATTTGTAAAAGATGTTGTTGTAGAAGTGGCAGAACAGGTTAAGAAAGAAAAGAATTCCGATATCCAGTATCACATCGGTACAATGATCGAAATTCCGAGAGCTGCACTTTTGGCTGATGAGATCGCAGAAGAAGCAGAGTTCTTCTCCTTCGGTACAAACGATCTGACACAGATGACCTTCGGCTTTTCCAGAGATGACGCAGGCAAGTTCCTCGGTGACTACTACAAGAACAAGATCTACGAATCAGATCCGTTTGCAAGACTTGACCAGAAGGGTGTCGGCCAGCTTATAAAGATGGCAGCGGAAAAAGGACGCAAGACACGACCGGATATCAAGCTTGGCATCTGCGGCGAGCATGGCGGTGATCCATCTTCCGTTGAGTTCTGCCATAAGGTAGGTCTGACCTATGTATCCTGCTCGCCTTACCGTGTCCCGATCGCCAGACTCGCCGCTGCGCAGGCCGCGATCAATAATCCGGAGACGTAAGGGAAAGATGATATGCTCTGCTTGATTGCAGGAGCAGGAAAATGAGCGCAAATCAATAAATATATAACAATTCTTGCAAAATCTGAATTTTTTGATTATGTATTCTTAAAAACTGAATTTCCGTCCTGCATGATATGCAGGACGGAAATTTCTTGAAAATCTAAAATCCACTATCCCAATCCACATCAAATTAATTCAAAAAGGAGAACACATCTATGAAACAAATCATATATTCTAATCAGGAAGAAAAAATTTCAAAACAGGTAGAAGGGCTGATTGAAGAACAGGAACGTATACTTGCGCAGGCACAAAAAGCGGCTCAAAATTGTCCGGAAGGGTCTTTGAAGGTACAGAAAAAAGAAAGTGGAAGATATTATTATAAGAGGTCTGCCGAGCAGGATGGGAAGGTAATACTGCAGTATTTGCCGAAGAAAAACCTAAAACAGATACAGGCTTTGGCGCATAAAAAGTATTTTGCAAAGATACTTCCTACGCTGGAAAAGAATGTGCAAATTCTGAGAAAAATGCAACAGACATATCAATATGATATTATCAATGCTGTTTCTATGCATCTGCGGGATACGATACAAGATATAGAGTCACCGTTCATAAAAGAAGCAGATTTATTATTGCTTGATTGGGAGAAAGAAGCGTATGAAGTGAATCAAAGATATCCGGAATCACTGCGCTTTGAAACCGACCATGGGGAAATGGTCAGATCAAAGTCAGAGCTGATCATAGCGAATGCACTGGCGCGGGAAGAAATGTTTCTATATAAGTATGAACGACCTTTGCAGGTGAATCATCAGGGAAGAAGGATCACGATACATCCTGATTTTACTGTATTTCATAAGAAAACAGGAAAAATCACATATTGGGAGCATGCGGGAATTATGGATGAGCCTGATTATGGAGCAGACTTTGTATGGAAAAGCAATCTATATCTGGAGAATGGTCTGTATCAGGGGAGAGATGTGATATTTACCTATGAATCAGCGGAGCATCCGTTGCAGTTGAGGATAGTGCGTAAAAATATAGATTGGATCAAGGAAATGTAGATCAGTTTCGTCCAAAAGAGGGAAGATAAATCCAAAATGGTGAAGATATTTTACTGCTATATGAAGAACTTCGTCTAAAAAAGCAGGACGCGGCGAAAAGATATGAAAAATATGGAGCGTAGAGCCGCGAACAAGTCAAAAAATCAGGGTATAGAGGAAGAGAAGTACTAAAATTTCGTCCAAAGAGAGAAAAAGAGATATAAAAGTATGAATGGTATTAGGACGCTAAGCTGACAGTTCGTCCTAAATAAGAAAACAGTCTTAAAAAGACGAAAACAGTCAGAAAGAGTCAGAAATGCTTCTCCCCAAAACCAGCAATATAGTAAAAATGTACGAAAAAAACTCAAACCGGTAAAGAAAAATTAACTTGCCACCGGCAAATATTGTGTTATAATAAGGGCTTGGTAAAAGAAATACATATATTACAGGCTCTAAAGAGCGAAAGGAGATAAAAATGGCACAGGCATTTGCTATCATCATTTTCTTAGCCATGTTTATCCTGATCATCATGGATAAATGGCCGAAACAGTATGTCACACTTGGCTGCGCGCTCCTGACACTGATTCTTGTGTTTGGTGTGGGTATGCACAGTATGGATGCGGTTATTGAGACATTAAATGTGAAAAGTATTTTTACACAGGGGTTCTGGTACACAGGCGGCCAGGCTTCCGAGACTTCAAGCGGTATCAACTGGGAGACAATCGTATTCCTTGCAGGCATGATGATCATGGTAGAAGGAATGGCTCACGTTGGATTTTTCAGATGGCTTTGCATGAGAATTGCAAAACTGGTTAAATATAAGGTAATTTCCATCTTCCTTACTTTTATGGTTCTGTCTTTCGTGCTTGCAATGTTCATTGATAGCATTACAGTTATCCTGTTCCTTGCAGCCGTTACGGTTGAATTGTCACAGCTTTTGAAATTTAATCCGGTACCTATGATCCTGTCAGAAGTATTCTGTGCTAACCTTGGCGGTAGTGCAACAATGTGCGGAGATCCGCCAAACATCATCATCGGTACATCACTGGGTTACTCATTCTCGGATTTCCTGGGACATACAGGTGTGATCGCTATTGTTTGCCTGCTTGTGATCCTTGTATACTTCTATCTGATCTTTAAGAAAGAGCTTTCAGATAATGGCGCAGACAGCATTGATACGGCTTCTCTGCCATCACCGGAATCAGCGATCGTCAGCAAAAAGGGCTTCATCGTAAGTACAGTGATCTTCCTGCTTGCAGTTGTACTTCTTGTATCACATGCCAGCACAGGACTTACCGTATCCTGCATCGGTACCTTTATTGCAGCAATTACACTGATCACCTCCGGTAAGAATGCACTGACACTGATCAAGAAAATTGATTATCATACATTATTATTCTTTATTGGATTATTCGTTGTAGTCGGTGGTCTGGAGCAGACGGGCGTTCTGGTACTTTTAGCTAACCTGATCGGTAAGATCTGCGGTGGTAACCTGTATCTGATGGTCGCTATCATCGTCTGGGTATCTGCTGTAGCAAGTGCATTTATTGATAATATCCCGTTTGCAGCAACAATGATCCCGGTTATCAACAGTCTTGCAGCAACGCAGGGCGTAGACCTTTCCATCCTTGCATGGTCTCTTGCAATGGGTACGGATATCGGAGGCAGCGCAACACCGATCGGTGCTTCTGCAAACGTAGTTGGTGTGGCGACAGCAGCAAAATCCGGACATATCATCAAATGGGGCAGATACTGCAAAGCAATGGTTCCTGCAACAGTTATCGTTATGATCATTACAACCATTATGATCTGCGTACGCTACGTACATTAATAAATAATTTATAAATCTTTACTAAAGGAGCCTAGCAAAAAGGCTCCTTTTGTGGTAAAATGTAACAAATACAAAGAAAAACAAGCGACAGCGAAGCTGGCATTTGTTTTTCTGTATTTGTTAACGAGCAAATGCTTCTGCGAAGCAGAAGGTAACATGTGCGAAGCACATGATTTGCGAGTCTATTAAAAACAAGCGGATGAAAATATTCATTCAATATAGAAAAGGGAGGAATCATGTATGGGACAGTTAATTATTTCAATCGGACGTGAATTTGGTAGTGGTGGTCATGAGATCGCTGAAAAACTTGCAAAGCATTATGACATGCCCCTCTACGATCACAATCTTTTAGACAAAATCGCTGAAGAGAGAAACCTGAACAGCGAAGAATTAAAGTCATACGATGAAGTACAGGACGGTGTATTCCACAGACGCGTCCGCGGTATGAGCAGCTCTATGACAGAGCATGTTGCACAGCTGCAGTTTGACTATTTAAAGGAAAAAGCAAATGCAGGCGAATCTTTTGTTGTAGTCGGCAGATGCTCTGAAACAGTGCTGAAGGACAACAAAGGCCTGATCGCCATCTTCGTAAACGGCGACAAGGACCAGAAGGTTGCCCGTGTATCCAAGAAGTACGAGCTGTCAGAAAGTCAGGCGGCAGATCTGATGAAGAAGAAGGACAGAGCACGTAAGATGTATCACAACATCAACTGCGACAGCAAATGGGGCGATTCCCGCAACTACGAGCTCGTCATCAACAGCAGCAAGCTTGGCGTGGACAAGAGCGTGCAGATGCTGATCCAGTACATTGATGCAAGAGTGGCGAATCGGTAAGTTTTGCTGCAAATGCCTGTAATGTATCTGGGGTAACAACATGCGAATATGTTTACTTGAGAATGCTTTGGAGAAGTGCTATACTTTCCCCAAAGCATTTTTTGTAAAAACTCTTTTCCGGAAAATAGACAAAAAACAGAATAGATGATATGATAAAATGATGTAAAAATTAGTAAGGGCTTAGAAATAGGGGAAAATTATGCAGACCATCAACAGAAAAGGCAGACTTGTTGAGACGTATAGTTTAATATTGATAGATTTAATCGCCGTTCTGGGTGCATACATGACGGCGTTGCTTTTAAGGTTTGGAAATGTCCATCAGGCGATCAGCATGCAGCTGAATTATACCGTTGGTATTTATATGATGCTGTTTTGCGTACTTTATGGTGTTATGTCTGACTGGAACAGAGGCTTCTTTAGAAGAGGTTTTTTTGTAGAAGGAATTGCTGTCTTGAAATACGATGTGGTCATGATGATCGCAATCGTGGTCATCATGTATCTGACGCATATTGCAGGAGACTATTCCCGCTTGATCTTTGGGTATTTTGCTGTGGCAAATGCTATTTACACGTTTGCATTGCATTGTGTTTTTAAGGTATTCATGCTCGATTACTATTCTAAGAGCAATAACAGTGATAAACTCATGATCGTGACAGAAGCGGAATATGCGGAGGAGATCATTAAGAAGATCAAGGAAGCAAAGGCTTGGGACTATGAGGTGACTTCCATTGCCATTATGAACAGTGATATGGTCGGAGAAGAAATTGCGGGTATTCCGGTTGTGGCAAATCAGTACAACCTGTTTGATGTATCCCGCCAAATGCCGCTTGATCAGGTGTTCATGTATCTGCCCGGTATTCCGGCGAAGCAGATCCGTGCCTATATTACTGACTTTGAGACAATGGGTGTAACCACGCATTATAATGTAGAAGTAAAGGAACTGGATCTGGAAGGAAAGACTGCGGGAAGATTCGCGGGATTCGCAGTTATGACATTTTCTTTGCAGTATCTTGATTACCGCAGGGTTTTCGTAAAGCGTGCGATCGACATGCTCGGCGGTCTTATGGGCAGCCTGATCACGCTTGTGCTGACACCTTTTGTGGCACTTGCCATTAAATTGGAATCCAAAGGGCCGGTCTTTTTTGAGCAGACGAGAATCGGTAAAAACGGAAGACGTTTTAAAATCTATAAATTCCGTTCTATGTATATCGATGCGGAAGAACGGAAAAAAGAACTGCAGGCGCAAAATGAGATGGGGGACAACCTCATGTTCAAAATGGAGCATGATCCCCGGATCACGAAGGTCGGTAAATTCCTTCGTAAAACAAGCATTGATGAATTTCCACAGTTTTTTAACGTCCTGAAGGGCGACATGAGCCTGGTGGGTACCAGACCACCGACAGAGGACGAATTTGAGCAGTATAATAATTACTACCGCAGACGAATGAGCATCACTCCCGGACTGACCGGTATGTGGCAGGTCAAGGGGCGTGGAGTGGTCACGGAGTTTGAAGATGTGGTAAAGCTGGATCTGGAGTATATTGATAAGTGGTCACTGTCACTAGATTTTAAGATCATGCTGCAGACGGTAGGGGTTGTACTGTTTGGAAAGGGTGCGAAATAAAATGAGCAGACTCACATGGTGGGTCTGTTTTTTGTTATGGCGACGAGGAAAAAGCATGCATTTGTGTGGTACATTTAATGGACAACAATCAGAGCAAGATTCGGAGAACGCATCTCGTCTCTGGTGGAGAGGAACAGATACCATGCGATATGAGATAGAATTGCAAATATAGAATAAATGGTGTATGATATCCTTGTTTAAGAATGTCAAAATGGTAGTCAAAGAATAAGGAGATGCATGATGGGGTATAAAAATTATGATGAATTGGAAATTACGGTCAGTATTAAAGATATGATAATGCGTATCTGCTTGAAATGGAGACAGATGCTGGCATGGGGAATTGTATTGGCCGTTTTATTTAATTGTGTAGGCATATTGAAAAGTTATAATGCAGTACAGGCATCAAAAAATAGTAATGTCCTTACGTGGGAAGAACAGATAGATAAGAAAATTGAGAGTGCGCAGAGTAAAACAGAAGACGCAAAGGGAAGTCTGAGTCAACGTGAATGTGAAGAAGTGGAAAGAGCGGTTGATTCTTATGAGAGCTTAAAGGACAAGTACAATAAAGAAATACTTTATAGCAATGAATCTATTTATATGCAACTCGATCCGAGCAATATTCCTGTTGTAACATTAAATTATACGGTGGATAATCATTATCAGGTTGAATATCCGCTGATTGATGCAAGAGACAATATAGGTGCCATTCTGGAATCTTTCTGCAGCGGTATAGAGTCTGATAAGATCTGCGAACAGATTGCGGAGAGCCTTGGAAAAGATGTACAGGCATCTTATATTAAGGAAATCATAAATACAGATAATAAAGCATGTAATTTTTCTGTTGAGGCAATGGGACTTTCGGACAAAGACTGCGAGGTAATGGGGAAAATACTGAAAGAAGAAATCCAAAATATAGACAGCGAGTTAAAGAAGGTATATGGAGACTTTGATCTTACACTGGTGTCTGAGACATATGGAACGAAATCTTCTGCAGATGTTATGAACGATCAGACAACGCAGATGGTTAATATGAATAATATGAAAAATGCATTTAATAATTTGTCTAATTATATGTCTGATGACCAAAAGACTTATTATAATGCATTGCTGGATAGCAAGAATCTGGAAGATAACAGGTTGGAGCTGCTGAAAGAAGAAGTAAAAGATGAACAAGATGTGGCAGCACCGAGTGTGAAAATGATTCATAAAAAATATATGGTGTTAGGATTTTTATTAGGAATCTTTTTGGTAGCACTGTGTGTGGGCATGAGATATCTGTTGACAGGAAAATTAAGAACGTCTGCTGATATTTCAGAATGTTTTGGAGTAACGGTAATAGGAAAAGTCAAGAAAAATGAGAAGAAATCCAAAATAGATGCATGGATTAAGAGTATCTTTTATGGAGAAGATGGATTTTCCTATGAAGAACATATCAGAATGGTGTGTGCTGGTGTTAGAATTGCTGCTCAGAAGCATGGATATGAAAAGGTATATATTACGAGCGCAAGCAATAATGATGTGATTAAAAAATGCATGTCGGAGATTGGCGATGGATTGAAGGAACAAAAAGTGTGTGTAGAGAGCGGACCATCCATTATATATGATCCGGAGTCTCTGGAAAAGATGGCATCAAGTGATGCAGTTGTTTTTATTGAAGAAATTGATGGATCCAGATACCAGGATATTAAAACGGAATTGGAAAAAGCGCACATGAACCAAAATGCAATATTGGGATGTGTAGTGCTTGAATAGGCTGTATTTATAAGGAGACAAAAATGAAAGTGTGTTTAGTAGGATCTTCGGGAGGACATTTAACGCATTTATATATGTTAAAACCGTTTTGGGAGAATAAAGAAAGATTTTGGGTTACATTTGACAAGGAAGATGCAAGAAGTGTTTTAAAGGATGAAAAAATGTATCCCTGTTATTATCCTACCAATAGAAGCTTAAAGGCATTATTAATCAATACACGAATTGCATGGAAGGTTTTGAGAAAAGAAAAACCGGATGTGATTATCTCCTCGGGAGCAGCGGTTGCGGTACCTTTCTTTTATTTGGGAAAGTTGATGGGAAAGAAGCTGATATATATTGAAGTATTTGACAGAATTGATAAGCCAACGGTGACTGGGAAAATGGTTTATCCTATTACAGACAGGTTTATTGTACAGTGGGAAGAAATGAAAAAAGTGTATCCAAAGGCAATCAATTTAGGGAGTATATTTTAAAATGATATTTGTGACAGTTGGTACGCATGAACAACAGTTTAACAGACTGATTACATGTGTTGATGAAATGAAAGAAAACGGACTAATAAAAGAAGAGGTCATGATTCAGACAGGATTTAGTACTTATATTCCAAAAGCATGTCAATGGGTAAAAATGTTATCATACGATGAAATGCAATCCTATATCCGGAAAGCAAGAATTATTATAACGCATGGTGGACCATCCAGTTTTGTAGCACCTCTGCAGATTGGTAAAGTACCGATTGTGGTGCCGAGACAAAAAGAATTCGGGGAGCATGTGAATAACCATCAATTAGATTTTTGTAAAGCGGTGGAAAAACGCTGGGGGAATATAATTGTGGTTGAGGATATCAGCAAATTACAGCAGACAATCAGAGAATACGATACTCTGGTACAGAAAATTAAGGGCAGTTTACAAAGTAATAACGCAGCATTTTGTGAGAAACTCGAAGCAATAATAAATGAAATGGTATAAGGTGGAACTATATGATTATTACGAAAACACCGTTTCGTATGTCTTTTTTTGGCGGCGGCACGGACATGGAAGATTTTTTCAGGGAGTATAACGGATCAGTATTATCTACTACATTTGATAAATACTGTTATGTGAACGTGCGCCATTTGCCGCGTTTCTTTGAGTATAGTACAGAACTTTCGTATTCTAAGACAGAACGTGTAACAGAGATAGATGATATACAGCATCCGGCAATACGAAACGCTATGAAGATGCTTGATATGCACGAGATTCGTTTGACATATGAGGCTGATCTGCCGGCCAGATCAGGGCTGGGGACAAGTTCTTCTTTTGCAGTTGGGATGCTTCATGCATTTTATGCATTAAAGGGAAAATATGTAGATAAGAAAAAACTGGCTGATGACGCTATTTATCTGGAAAGAGTTCTGTGTGATGAAGCGGGAGGATGGCAGGATCAGATTGCAGCATCATTCGGTGGATTTAACAGAATAAACTTTAATGCAGATGGCTATGAGGTATTACCTGTTATTATTTCGCCTGAACGTAAAAGACAGCTAAATGAAAATTTGATGATGTTTTTTACCGGATTTACCAGATTTTCCTCAGAAGTACAAAAGGCGAACGGAGAAACCAAAAAGGACAAGATAAGTCAGCTAAGACAAATGTATGAGCTGGTTGATGAAGCAGAAAGAATTGTAACGGATCAAAATACCAGTCTGGACGAATTTGGACGTTTGTTGGATGTGACATGGAAATTAAAAAGACAGACGGGCAAAGCGGTATCGACCGATCATATTGATATTTTATATAGTAAAGGAATAGAAGCAGGTGCGCTTGGAGGAAAATTATTAGGCGCTGGTGGAGGCGGATTCTTGGTGTTTTATGTACAACCAGAAAAGCAGGAAGCTGTTAAAAAGGCAATGAGTGATCTGATGTATATTCCGTTTTCTTTTGAAGATGGTGGAACGAGAGTGATTCATTATACACCTGAAATTTATGTACCGCAGGAATAGATATGGGTGGAGAAAATGATATTGGAAGATAAGTTGAAAAGACATGTGGATGACCTGATAAGCAGATATCCGAAGCTAAAAGAAATAGAGCAGCAGATTATAGATGCATATCTGGTTCTTGAAGAATGTTATTCTCATAATGGTAAGCTTTTGATCGCCGGAAATGGTGGATCTGCTGCAGATGCGGAGCATATTGCAGGAGAGTTAATGAAAAGATTTAAAACCCCGCGACCAATCGATAGTAAATTAGCTGGGAAACTGATAGAAATTGATCCAGTCAGAGGAAAAGAACTTGCGAAGAATCTGGAATGTTCTTTGATGGCAATTCCGTTGGTGGCACATGAGGCGTTGACAACGGCATATATCAATGATGTGGATGGATTGGGCGTTTTTGCACAGCAGTTGTTTGGCTTTGGAAGAGAAGGTGATGTGTTCTTAGGAATTTCTACTTCAGGAAACAGTAAGAACATAATGAGTGCTACTGTGGTTGCCAGGGCATTGGGAATTAAAGTGATTGGACTGACGGGAAATGATGGTGGTGAACTTGCTTCAGTTGCAGATGTAGCGGTTATAGTGCCGGATAATGAAACCTATAGGATTCAGGAATATCATCTGCCGATTTATCACTGTTGGTGTCTGATGCTGGAAGATAAATTTTTTGGTCAGTATAGCAGTGGGAACAGGAGAGTATAATGCTTTTATATATATCGGGAAGTTATCCGGAGAATCCGGAGGGAATAGCAGCAGGAGCCAAGGTATTATTAGATGCCATGGCAGAAGCTGCGGGAAAAGAAAAATTTGTTTTGTTGACAACAAATACACCTGTTATTACAGAACACATACAGGAATCTTCTCTTGTAGATTATGAACTTATGGATAACTGGAAAATGTCAGCTGTAAACAAAAAACGTTTTTATCATCTTTTAGACAAATATCCGATTGATGTGATCCATATGGAATATCCGGGAGATCTGTATGGCAAAACGTTTTTAGCAAGTTTTATTCCACTTCTGGTAAAAAAATATAATAAAAAGAATCAAAAAAATATATCCTGTAACGTCAGGCTGCATGAGTTTACACGGGCAAGATTTTTACGCAAACTGGCAATTTTACCTATTTTATGGTTTGCGGATTCTGTATATGTACCGGCACAGAAAGACAGAGAAGTCACCTCAAAGCTGGCACATGGAAATGTGAAGGAAACGATAATTGGAACCAATATAGAAGTTGTTTCAGATGAGCTGGTGGATTCGGACAAAAAGGTTATTTCATATTTTGGCTCAGTATACCCGGGAAAGGGTATAGAGCATATGTTAAGTTTGTGGAAATCAATTCATGATGCAGATATAAAAGATAGATATCGATTCAAAATTATAGGAGATATCGGTACGGAACCAAGCAATCATTTTTCTGATTATCATAAGCAGGTATGGGACTGGATCGACCAGTATGGACTTCGCGATATTGTTGAGGTAACAGGCTATATTTCTGATGAACGCGTATCTGAAGAAATTCAGCACACAGCTATTGCCACATTATTGTATGAAGATGGATTGACTTTAAGAAGAGGCAGTTTTCTGGCATATTTATCTCATGGAATTCCGATCGTTACATCGCAGGGAGATCAGGAAGCCAGAAAAATGTTTCAGGGGCATACAGGCGTATCAATGAATGCTGGAGATGAGGAGTTTTTAAAAGCGGTTGATTTATATGGCAACATGAATTTACAGGAGAGACAACAAATTCATGAAGATAATATAAAACTGTCAGAAAACTTTAACTGGAATAAAATTGCAAAGACGTTTTTAGCAGATTATCACATCAATGTAAAGTAGTAGATAGAGGTAGAGATATGAAAATTCTAGTAACAGGTGCAAATGGGTATTTAGGGACAGGAGTTGTAGATCGGTTAATAGCGGATGGTGTAGAAGTGATTGCAACTGACTTCTGTGGAGACAATGTAAATAAAAAAGCAAGATTTATACAGGCAGATTTATTTCAGTTAGATGATCCATACACATATTTTGACAGACCGGATGTTGTATTGCATATGGCATGGAGAGATGGTTTTGTTCATAACTCCAGCAGACATTTTGAGGACTTGCCAAAGCATATCAACTTTATACAGAATATGCTGCAGAGCGGTATAAAGAAGATTGCAGTTATGGGAAGCATGCATGAGATTGGCTTTTTCGAGGGTTGTATTACGGAGCATACTCCCTGCTGGCCACAGAGTAATTATGGTATTGCAAAAGATGCATTAAGAAATGCAACACAGTTGTATGCAAAGCAGAATCATGTACAATTTCAGTGGTTACGCGGTTATTATATTGTTGGAAATGTTGCAAGAGGAAGTTCTATATTCTCCAAATTGGCAGCAGCAGCAATGGAGCATAAAAAGACATTTCCATTTACAATGGGACAGAATCAGTTTGACTTTATTGATTATGAGCAATTCTGTGAACAGGTGGCAGCAGCGGTTCAGCAGGATGAAATTGATGGAATTATAAATATTTGTTCTGGCAGACCAGAGCGGTTATGCGACCGGGTAGAGAGATTTATTCAGGAAAATGGTTATGATATAAAGCTGGAATACGGTGCATTTCCGGACAGACCATATGATTCAAAGGCGGTTTGGGGATCGAGTGATAAAATCAGCCAGATTATGACCAAATATCACAATAAATAGAGTAGAGGTAAGAGGATATCATTATGGCAGAAGGCAAAATGGGAATTGTTATAGTAAATTATAATGGGGCAAATTATCAAAATGATGCCTTAAGATCTATATATGCGTCATCTTATACAAATTTTGAAGTGATTATTGTGGATAGTGCATCAAAAGATGATTCTGTAGAACTTGCAAGAAAGGAATATCCGCAGATTCATTTCCTTCTGCAGAGTGAAAATGTAGGAGTGGCAAAAGGTAATAATATTGGCATACGTTATGCGATGGATGTGTTGGATGTGGAGTATGTTCTGCTGATCAATAATGATATCGAACTTGACAAAAACACATTACAGCGGCTTATGGAAAAGGCAGATGAAACTACAATTACGGTTCCTAAAATTTACTACTATGAACCGCATGATATGTTATGGTATGCAGGCGGAGAAATGTATTGGAACCGGGGAGAATCCGGCCATATTGGAAACTTTGAAACAGATAAGGGGCAATATGACGAAGAGAAAATTGTAGGCTATTCTCCGACATGTTGTATGTTGCTTCACAGAAATGTGTTTGAAAAAATAGGATACATTGACGAAACTGTTTTTATGTATTTTGATGATACTGACTTATGTGTTCGATTAAATGAAAACGGATATAAAATACTGTATGTGCCATCTGCTTTTATGTGGCATAAAGTAAGTAGTTCGGGCGGAGGAATGGATTCAAAAGTTTATGTATATTACAATTTCAGAAATAAATTTTATTTTATGAATAAATATAAGGAAAGATTACAGTTCCCTGCAAGAATTTTTACTTATACAAAGCTTCTAGCGAAGTTTATTCTATCACCCGTATACAAGAAAAATGATAAATATATTTATAAGGCATGGGTGGATTATAAACACGGCAGAATGGGAAGATGTGATAATTTATGAGTAAAATAGATAAATTTCTGAATATGAATAAATATGAACGAAAGCTCTCGATATGTAGAAATTTGTATTATATTATTCATCAAAAAAAATTTTGTCAGATTGGACATAAATCATATATTTTAAAACCTATTTTTCTGTCAGGAACTAAATATATTTCAATAGGTGATCAATCTGGAATTTGGCATCATGCCCGGATTGAAGTGCTGGATAAATGGAATGGAATTTCCTATGATCCTAAATTGGAAATTGGAAATCATGTTATGATCGGACAGGATTTTCATGTGGCATGTGCAGATTCTATAAAAATAGAGGACAATGTATTAATCAGTGCAGGTGTTTTTATTACAGATCTGGATCATGTGACTGCTGATAAGACAAAGCCGGTACTGGAACAGGGAATTTGTACAAAACCGGTGCAGATTGGAGAGGGGACTTTTATAGGGAAGGACTGTATGATTCTTTCCGGAGTCAAAATAGGAAAACATTGTGTCATTGGAGCAAATACAGTAGTGACAAAAGATATTCCAGACTATGCAACAGCGGTAGGAAGTCCTGCCAGGGTTATAAAGACCGCGCAGGAGCGATGAGGATAAGATATTGAAGCTAAAATATATAAACAGCTTGAAAGGGATATGTTGTCTGATCGTTTTTACAGGACATATGATATCATTATTGATGCCATATGTTTATTTTGGAGAAACTTATCCGATGCATACGGCTACAGAAGAGTTCTTGTTTAAGACACCTCTTAATTTGTTCTTTAATGCGCCGTCGGCTCTTATGTGCTTTTCTGCTTGGACTGTTCAAAATAAATGGCATGTCTTATGCAGGGGCTTGTTGTCTGGTGGTAATAGTAACGATTGCAATTGTTATAGGGGTTTCATGGATTGTTCAAAATAAAATATATAAATATCTATGTAAATTTGTAAATAGGATTGTAGAGAAATTAGAAAAATGAAAAAGATTAGATTTTGTACATTATATCCCAGAGGGTCTGCGGTAGAATTTTATAAGGATGTGGGTCAGATCCCTTATACTCTTGCCAAAATGGGCAAGGCTGAGGCAACAATGATCTGTTGTTATGCAACGAAAGAAGAGGCTGATCTGAAAAAAATGCCCGAATTACACTATGAACAGAAAAAAATGTTATGTGGGAATCAGACTCTTACAGGATTATTGTATTTACTGACGCATGCGAGAAAAATTGACTGGCTGAATGTATATCATGGGGGAAGGCACTGTTATTATTGGATAAAATTGTACAAGCTGTTGAATCCAAAAGGGAAAGTGTACTTAAAGCTGGATCTGAGCTATGCCGGTTGTGAAATGTACCAAAACAGTGAAAAAGAACGAAATATATTTGAAAAAACCGCTGCTGTATCGGACATTGTATCTGTAGAGTCTAAGAAAATTAAGAAGCTTACAGCAGAATTTACAAAACAGAATATCAGAGTTGTACCGAATGGTTATATCAATGAAGGTGAAACGATACCACAGGTGAATAGGGAAAAGCAGTTTATTACGGTAGGTCGTTTGGGAACGCCTGAAAAAGCTACAGATATTTTACTGGAGGCTTTTGCGCAGTCTGCAAATTCGCATGATTGGACATTAAAGCTGGTAGGATCTGTGGCGCAGGATTTTCAAACATGGTTAGAAGATTTCTATAACCGATATCCGGAGATCAAGGAACGGATCATATTTACCGGTCCTATTTACGAAAGAGAGGCCTTGTATAGGGAGTATCGTAAGGCAAGGGTATTTGTATTACCGTCCCGGTGGGAGGCGTTTCCACTAGTGGGACCGGAGGCTTTGCATAATGGATGCAGGATGATTTTGTCAGACACCATACCACCGATTGAGGAACTGACCGGGAATCTGGCATATGGAGAAGTGGTAAAAGCGGCCGATGTGGAATCTTTAAAGGAAGCCCTGATTCGTGAAACTGAAAGAAATACAGCAGAGCAAGAGGCAGAAGAAATAGCGACATATGCAAGGGAACATCTGTCATGGTATAGTATTTGTGAAAACCTTTTAACAGAAATGGAAGGCGAGATATGAAATTATTAATTGGGTTAGTATGTCTTTTGTTCATCTTGTATTGCGTGCATATCACTATTTGCATTATATATTGCAGAGCAAAGAAGCGGAAAGATGCAAAAAGACTGGTTCAACAGCAGAATGCTGACGGAAATAGGGATGAAACAATACTGAGTAATACCAATAAGAGTTTTTCCTGGAAATTGAAACAGTTGTTAAACGGATATATCATGTATAGTGTATCAAGACTGGGAAGAGTTCCGTCTCAAACGTATCGTATATTTATGTTAAAACATGTATACCAGATGCACATTGAGAAAAATGTTGTTATATACGGAGGTTTTATGATCCGGGCACCATGGAATATTTCAATTGGGGCTGGAACAGTAATAGGAGATGCCTGTTCTTTGGATGGACGCAATGGAATCGTGATCGGGGAAAATGTGAATATGAGCACGGCTGTATATATATATACAGAGCAGCATGATATAAATGATCCATGGTTTGAAAGCAGAAATAGTGGGGGAAAAGTAATTGTTGCGAATAGGGCATGGCTAAGTTCCAGAACAACAGTTTTACCAAAGGTGGTTGTTGGGGAAGGAGCGGTTCTAGCTTCTGGGGGACTGGCTGTTAAAAATCTGGAGCCTTATGGTGTTTATGGAGGAGTACCTGCCAAAAAGATAGGAACGAGAAATCAGAATTTGAAGTATGAATTTAGTGGGGCATATCTGCCGTTTTATTAGAATAATACAAAGGGGTAATCATGAAGGACCATAGATTGTGGCTGAAAAGAAGAGAACTTCTGATTTATATTGCAATATTTTTGTATAGTGTAGCATTGTTCTTGAAGAGGGTAAATTTACCAATCAATCAAAATCTTTTAAATAAGACCATGATGTTGGGAACCTTGATTGCATTGGCAAATATTATTTTTGATCGAAAAATGAATCCAAAACAATGGATATTAACAGCAGTTATTGGATTGCTATTATTAGTAGATTCTCTCCCGACAGGAAATCATGAGCTGTTTTATCTGTTTATTATTATCTGGAGCTGTAGAAATCTTGAAAAAAGAGCTTTAATGAAATATATTTTTGGTATTGTTCTGATAATGACGCTATTGACTGGATATCTAACTTGCCTCGGTATTGTGAAGAACGATGTTTTTATCTTAAATGAGACGAGAGTCAGATATGGTCTGGGATATAATGTCTGGTCAATTCTCCCATTCCAGTTTTTAGCATTGTGTTTTATGTATTTGTACCTGACGCAAAAAAGGGTATATATATGGAAAATAGGTGCTATGATAGTAATGGCGTTTGCAATTGGAGAGGTAACAGATACCTCATCGTCAAGTATGCTTACGGCTTTAGGGCTGCTTTGTTTGTATGCAACGCAATTTGTTCATATCAAAAAATGGAATAAATTAAAATGGCTTATGTGGGTTCCGGAGATACTTGCCGGATTTAGTATTATGGCAACATTCCTATATATGCGTGGCAATAGCTTTTTCGTCAGATTGAATGCTGTTTTACATTATCGATTCCTTTATCAGGCCATAGGATTTAATGATTTTGGCATAGGATTATTTGCTAATCCGGAATATGAAACAAGTACTGATCCGGAAACGTATTTCGGGATAGATAATAATTATATTAATTTATTGATTGCATGGGGAATTGTAGCACTGATAGTGATTCTGTTTGTATATAGCTATTTGATTAAATATTGCATTCGTATGGAAAATATAAAATTGTTGATCATTATAATGATTTTTGTTTTTACTGCAATTATGTGGAGCAGATTGTTGGTTTTGATAGAAGCAGAGTATTTGGTCTGCTTTTCAGAGGCTTTTAAGGATAAACGGCTAAGGGATAAAAAAGAATATTTATTTCAGTGAATTTGTGGGAGAATCAGATGCGTCGAATTTTAATATTTGCGAATACTCATTATCAGATTATTTTGGCTATTCAAATGAAGTTGACAATTTTCAGCGAAGATGATGTTACTTTGGCAATTTCAAACCATTCAGGGCATGCAGACACTGTTTGTGAGAGATTACAGAGAAGAGCTGTTTTTCAGAATTGTGTATTCGTTGAATCAAAGGGAATGATACATAATCGTTCCCAACAAGAAAAGCTGAAAGAATTTTTTCAAATAATATATGGAAAAAAGAACAGATATTCATTTTATTTAAAAGATATAGAAAATAAATATTTTGATGAAATGTTGTTTTATAATCTGGAAATAGATACTTACGGAATTTATTCTATTTTGGCAGAATATAATCATAAACTTGTGTTTTCCTCTTATGAAGAAGGCATATTATCCTATGAAAATATTTTTTATGATTCCTTGAAATTTAAATGGATCAGATTTCTGAGAAGATGTATTGGAAAGAGTGCCATTTTAGACAACTATCATAAATTTTACTGTGTATATCCGGAAATGTATGCAGGAAGATTAAATACGGTTCAAATACCACAAATTTCTACATCGGATAATCGTATGCAGACAATTCTGGCAGATATATTCCGGATCAATAGAGATGTGGATTATAAAAAATATAAATATATATTTTTTGAATCTATTTATGAAACAGAGGGCAGAGGCATTGGAGAAACAGAAATATTAATGCAACTGGCCGAGAAGGTTGGTAAGGATAATATTTTGGTTAAAAAGCATCCCAGAAGTACAGTACACATTTTTGAAGAAAAAGGGATTGCTGTAGATACCAATTCATCTGCACCATTTGAGGCAATTCAGTTAAACAATGATATGAGCGACTGTATTTTTGTGGCAGCAACATCAGGAAGCGTATTATCGGTCAATTCAATAGTTGACAAGCCGTCAAAGGTTATTTTGTTTTATCCGCTCACTGCATATCAGAATATACCGGAATTATGCACTTTTACCCAGCATGTTGGTGATGTTGTAGCAGCTTTTCAAAAAAAGGGTCAGATGCGGCATGTTACGATTGTCAAGTCGTTTGATGAAATGCTGGAAATTAAGTAAGTGCTTACAAGAAAGAGAGTGTAGCTTTGTGAATCAACGTTATAAATATTTATTAAAAAACACGGGCTTATTAACAATCAGCAATTTTGCATCTAAAGTATTGGTGTTTTTACTGGTTCCGCTCTATACAAGTGTTTTAAGTACAGAAGAATACGGTATTTATGATTTGATTGTATCTACGGTTTCACTGCTTTATCCATTGCTTACGTTAAATATTGTGGACGCGGTAATGCGTTTTACAATGGATAAAGATGCTGATAAAAAACAAGTGGCATATATTGGTATCCGCTATGTAGGAATTAGTGTTCTGGTTATTGCAATGGGGCTGATTCCATGTCACTTCCTACGTATTTTTGAAAGTATTCATGGGTTGGAAATCATGATACTTTTGTATTATGTATCCTACGTAATGAATCAATATTTTATCCAACTGGCTAAAGGTCTGGAAAAGGTTAGTTGCATGGCGATTGCCGGGATTATCGGAACGGTTGTGATGCTGGGAGGAAACATACTGTTTTTACTTGTTTTTCATTGGCAGTTAAAGGGATTCATGCTTGCTAATATTCTGGCACAGGCAATTCCTGCACTATATTTCTTTGTAAAATTGCATTTTCTGCGTTTTATTAAGGATATGAAATTGGATAAGGAACTCGGGAAGGAAATGCTGCAATATTGTTTCCCTCTTATATTTTCGACTATAGGATGGTGGATTAACAGTGCTTCCGATCGTTATGCGGTTTCTTATTTAGTGGGAATAGGGGCAAATGGTATATTATCTGTTGCATATAAAATACCGAGTATTTTGAACGTTTTTGTAGGTATGTTTGGTCAGGCGTGGCAGATTTCTGCTATCAAGGAATATGGAGAAAAACAATCGGGAGAATTCTATGCAGAATCATTTACCTTTATTAATATGATAATGTGTTTAGGATGTTCTGCACTTGTATTTTTATCAAAACCACTGGCAAGTATACTGTATGCCAAGGATTTTTACGTGGCATGGCAATATGCTCCTTTTCTGATTGTAAGTGCTGTGTTTAATACTGCTTCCGGTCTTTTGGGACCAATTCTTTCTGCTAAAAAAGATTCCAAGGCAATGGCAAGATCTGCTATATATGGTGCAGTTATAAATATTATTCTGAATATTGTCCTGATCATATGGATTGGTGTACAGGGAGCAACAATTGCAACTGCAGTTTCTGCATTTGTTATTTATTATGTGCGCAAAAGGGCGGTAGGAGACGGAATAAAGATTGAAAAGGAATATAAAATAATGTTGATGTGGATACTTTTGTGTATACAATCCCTGCTTGAAATATACACGAAACTTTGGCCGGCAGAAATGATTATATTCTTTATTATAATAGTGTTGAACTATGCTATAATTCATAAATTTATACATTCTGTATATCTGATGTTGTTTACAAAGCATAGTCAGGGGAAATAGGAGTAAAGAGAAAATGGATGGAAAAGGCAACAGTAGACTTCAATATATAGATGTATTAAAGGGAATAGCGATTATTTTAGTGCTTATAGGGCACAGAAGTGTTAACGAATATGTAACTGTTTTTATTTATATGTTTCATATGCCGCTTTTCTTTTTCATCAGCGGATATTTGGATCGTATGAAAGAAATAGAGATGAAGACGGTATTAAAGAAGAAGGCAAAGCGTCTATTATATCCCTATGTAACTTTTGGTATATTGATTATTCTTTATAACACATGCTTTGAATGGATGCGGGGCATCAGAGGAGTAAAAAAATTAGGAAAAAGACTGATAGCATTGCTGTATGGCAATTATATATGGGAAAATAATAGCGATTATATTGGAACACTATGGTTTTTAGTGGCACTTTTTTGCGTGTCCGTTCTGAGCAATGCAGCCATAATGATGGCAAAAGAAAACAGAAAGAGATTATTGTTCGCAGAAGTCATCCTGCTTATATGTGGTGCCATCAGTACATTCCTTGTTGGGCACAGCAAGATCAGGTTGCCATGGTGTTTGGATGTTGCTTTTGTAGGTGCTGTTTTTTATATAGAAGGTTATGTATGGAGGGAAAAAGAGCAATTACAGCAACGAGCTTCGGTGGAGAAGGGGCTGGCTCTATTTGGTGTTGGCACAATACTGGGAATTATAAATTATTTATTTATGAAGAAGCAGGGATTTGCCATGCTTAGAGTGGATATGTTAAATATGAATTATGGCTTGTACCTTGTGTTTATTATCAGTGCGCTTTTCATGTCTGTTGGTACTTTTATTATGATAGAGTGTGTGACAGAAAAATTTGCATGTGAATTCTTGGCAAGGACAGGAAAATTAAGTCTGTTGTTAATGATTGTACATATTTATGTATATCAAATTTTAAACATGGTTTTAAATCACTTCCATATAAACTATTGGATACTATTCATGGTAATAAGCTTTGGCATATCATATGCCTTGGCATATTTTATAGACAAATATTTACCGTTTTTGGTAACAATAAAAAAGAAGGAGAGATAGAAAATGAAAGTTGTATCATTTATTCCAATTAAATTAAATAACCAGAGATTGCCAGGAAAGAATACGATGGAACTGGCAGGCAGACCAACGTGCGATTATATTTTTGAAACCATCAGTCAGGTAGATACGATTGATGAAAAATATGTATATTGCAGTGATGAAGCCATCAAGCCTTATATAGCACCTTATGAAGATAAGGGGCTGCGTTTTCTGAAGAGAGATCCTTATCTGGATGGATTTCAGGTTAAAGGACTTGAAATTATCGATCGTTTTGTAAAAGATGTAGATGCAGATATCTATGTGCTGACACATGTAACGCAGCCATTTACAAAAACGGAATCAATCAAAAATGCACTGGATAAGGTAATATCCGGAGAATATGACTCAGCCTTTTCAGCAGTGGTGTTACAGGATTATATGTGGATGAACGGAAAACCGTTTAATTATGATATGAAAAATATCGTAAGGACACAGGATCTGGAACCAATCTATATGGAGACCGGTGCTTTCTTTATATTCAGAAAAGAAGTATTTACTGAGCTGGGACAAAGAATCGGTAATAAGCCGTATATTTATGAAATTGATCAATTTGAAGCTGTAGATATAGATACTGCGGAAGATTTTGAATTTGCAAAAGCAGTTGCTATGTATAAAAAGGCGCAGAAGTAGAATGCTTAAGGAGGTAATCAGGTGAAGAATGTACGTGTTTTGGATTGTACGTTGAGAGATGGTGGCAGAATTATAAATTGTGCTTTTCCGGATCAGGAGATCAGGCAACTGTCTCATCGGTTGGCAAATGCGAAAATAGATATTGTAGAGATTGGTTTCCTGAGAGATTATCATGATGTGACATATACCGGAGACAGCACATTCTTTACAGATGTAGATCAAATGATCCCATTTATCGATAAGGATAAGAAAAATACAATGTATGTTGCTTTTATTGATTATGGAATGTTTGATTTCTCATCATTGAAAGCATATGATGGACGATCTATAGATGGTATTCGTTTTGGATTTACAAAGAAAAACTATGCTGAGCACAAAGATGATATCTTAAGGTGCATGGATATTATCAAAGAGAAAGGTTATAAACTGTTTATTCAGGGCGTTAACTCTTTGAATTATTCTGATCTGGAGATTTTGGAACTTGTGAGCATGGTAAATGATGTGCATCCATATAGCTTCGGTATTGTAGATACGTATGGTGCAATGTATATGGATGATGTGGACCGGATTTACGGACTGATCGATAATAATATGAAAAAGGATATTTGCATTAATTTCCATTCTCATAATAACTATCAGTTATCGTTTGCATTTGCACAGGAAGTCATAAAGCTTAGCAGAGGTTCCAGACAGATTATTATTGATGGTACGTTAAATGGCATGGGAAAGGTAGCAGGCAATTTAAATACTGAATTACTGGTAGACTATCTTGTGAGAAAATTGCAATATGATTATGAAGTAGATGACCTGTTTGATATGATAGATGATTTTATTTATCAATATTCGCTAAAGCATAAGTGGGGATTCTCGACAGCCGCACTTATGGCAGGAATATATAAGTCTCATCCAAATAATATCATCTATCTGACACAGAAATTTCGCTTGGATACAAAGGACATTGGAAAAATTCTTTCCATGATCGATCCGGATAAAAGACAGCGTTATGACTACGATAATATTCAAAAGTTATATATTGAATATATTGCTGACAAGACGGATGATTACGAAACGATACAGTCGCTTAGAAAATTAATAGGTGACAGAGAAGTTCTTGTACTTGTTCCGGGTAATTCCTTAAATGAATACGCGAAAGAGATTTCTGATTATATAACAGAGCATGATCCTTTTGTTATAAGTGTTAATTTTGTAGACAAGAACAAGGATTCCTATGCGTTCTTCGGAAATCAGAAGAGATATGCCATGCTGAAGGAACAGAGACAGGGAAGAAAGGTTATTGTAAGTTCCAATGTGCACAGTGATGGGGAAGATATTGTTGTCAATTATCACAGCCTGATCAACCGTGGGTATAAATACTTTGAAAATTCTACAATTATGCTATTGAACCTGTTAAAGAGAATAGAAGTGAACAGTATTGCTATTGCCGGATTTGATGGATTTGATACAGAGAAAAAGAACAACTATATTGACGGATCTTATCAGAATGACAGACATATCGATGAATTTGTGCAGTTAAACGAGGAAATCGGTGATATGCTTACCGGGATTTCTGAAACACTGGAAGGAAAATGTGAAATCCATATGATAACTCCAAGTATGTTTGAGAAGAATATAGTGAGAAATAATTAACTTAAAACAGAAATATATTCAGGCAGCTTGATTCAGATCAAGATGCCTGAATTTTTAAAAGGAAAACAGGAAGGAGTATAAGTATGCATACCAAAATAAAGTTTTTTATTATGGATGTTGATGGAACATTAACTGACGGAAAGATATATATGGGGAATGACGGGGAATTGTGTAAAGCCTTTTGTATTAAAGACGGCTGTGGCATTCATGATATTTTGATCCCGGCAGGTATCAGACCGATCATTATTACAGGAAGAAAATCTAAAATTCTGGAAAACAGATGTAAAGAGATTGGTATTAAGGAACTGTATCAGGGGGTAGCAAATAAAATAGAAAAGCTGGACGAAATATTAGACGGAGAAGGATATGAGACAGTTGCCTATATAGGGGACGATCTGAATGATCTGTCATGTATGAAACCGATACATAATGCAGGAGGACTGGTGGGCTGCCCGGCAGATGCTGCTAAAGAGGTAACGGCAATAGCAGACTTTGTGAGCCATAAGAATGGTGGAGATGGTGCTGTAAGAGAATTTATAGAGTGGATTGTTTCGAGATGAATACGAAAAAAGAGGTATATTTGGAAATATTAAGGATTATTGCGATATGTCTTGTAATCTTTAATCATACAGGATTAAATGGATACTGGTTATTTACACAGAGAACACCTGGCACACTGTCTTTTTATATATACTTATTTCTGTCATTGTTTTGTAAATTTGCAGTTCCCTTGTTTATGGCAATTTCAGGAGCGGTTCTGTTGGGGAGAAAAGATGAGCCGGTTAAGAAAAATGCACAGCGTATTTTCAGAATAGTAATAGTACTGGTTGTTTATTCATTTATATATTATTTACAATCGATTTATCTGGGAGAATGTACATTCTCATGGAAAGATTATGTGGTAAACCTTATAGCTGGTAATATAAGTGCACATTTATGGTATTTATATCTTTATCTGGCGTTTTTGATTTCATTACCAATTTTACGCAGACTGGCACAGAATTTAGATGATAAATTGTTTGCATACATGATAATACTAGCAGTTGTATTTAATGGTGTTATTCCCTGTTTCGAGTATGCATTGGGATTTACTTTAAATGCGAATGTGAAGGTAACATGGATTGGAACCAATATTGTGTTATGTCCTTGTGTTGGTTATTATTTACATACCATGTGGGATCATGCCAGAATTAAAAAGGTATTGCTGATAATCTGGATTGTAAATTTGCTTGCATTAATAGCTGAAGAGATATTAACGATTCATTGGGGCATACAGACAAATGAATGGAAGGGCGAAATATACCATAATAGATTTGCCATTGTTAATGCAATAGCAATCTGGATGACGGTAAAATGTTATTTAGAAAAAGTAAACTGGGGACAGAGAGTACAGTCGGTTGTCCTTTCTGTTGGTAAGAGTACATTTGGTATATATTTAATCCATGTTCTATTGATGCGAACTAATATCTATACGAAATTGCTCATGTATATGAGAGGCAATGGAATGAATGCAATGGTGGCTGTTATATTCATGTGCTTTTTTGTATTGTGCATTTCATACTTTATAACAATGGTTATGAGTAAGTTATGGGGAATGAAAAAGCTGGTTTGATGATAGAACCGTTGATAAATAGGAGGAGAGAACAGACAATGAAAACAGTGATTATGGCGGGCGGAAAAGGAACAAGAATCCAGTCTATTGCATCAGATATACCTAAGCCGATGATTCCGATTGATGGCGTTCCGGTATTGGAAAGAGAATTATGCTCATTAAAAGAACAGGGATTTACGGATATTATCATTACGGTTAGTTATTTGGGAGATGTGATCAAAAACTACTTTGGAAATGGTGACAAATGGGGTGTCAATATTGAATATTATACGGAGGAGACCCCATTGGGCAATGCTGGTGCACTGTTTAAGCTACGAGATCGTTTAACGGATGATTTCCTGCTTTTAAATGCCGATGCGATCTTTGATGTCGATTTTAACAGAATGGTTTCATTCCATAAAGAAAAAAATGCACTTGTAACATTGTTTACACACCCAAACTCACATCCTTATGACAGCGGACTGATTATTGCTGATCAAAATCTGGCAGTACAGGCTTGGCTGACAAAAGAAGATAAACGACCGGCGTATTATAAAAACAGAGTAAATGCAGGGCTGCATGTGATCAGTCCTCAGATACTGGATACGGTGTCTGTTGACGCAGAACGGATTGGAATAGAGAACCCGGATACCGGAAAAATCTGTAAAGTTGATCTGGACAGAATGCTTTTAAAACCGTTGGCTGGCAGTGGCAGGATGTTTTGTTATGACTCGCCTGAATACGTGAAAGATATGGGAACCCCTGAGCGTTTTTATGCAGTGGAAAAGGACTATATGGCAGGACGGGTGACTGCTAAGAATTTGAAAAATAAGCAGAAGGCAATCTTTTTGGATCGAGACGGGACAATAAACAAATATGTCGGTTTTCTGCGAGATATTGAACAGTTTGAGCTGCTGGACGGTGTCACAGATGCAATTAAAAAAATAAATGAATCAGGGTATCTGTGTATTGTTGTAACCAACCAGCCGGTAATAGCAAGAGGAGAGGTTACTTACGAGCAACTGGATGAAATTCATAATAAAATGGAGACACTGCTCGGTCTGGAAGGAGCATATCTGGATGGTATTTATATCTGCCCGCATCATCCGCATAAAGGGTATGAGGGAGAAATTCCGGAACTGAAAATTGATTGTGACTGCAGAAAGCCCAAACCGGGCATGCTTTTACGCGCTGCGAAGGACTTCAATATTGATCTGCAGAAATCTTATATGGTCGGTGACAGTGAAAGCGATATTCTGGCAGGCAAGGCGGCCGGCTGTAAAACTGTTCTGATTGGAGAGGATGATTATGGACAGGATTATATGACAGACAGTTTGTTTGGATTTGTGCAGGAAGTGTTTGAAACTGATAAAAGATGATTGGATTAATAGAATACAGAAAAAGGTATAGTTTTTACCAATTAGTGGCTGTTTATTGTTATTCTGAGTTATTCTGAGTTTTGTATTTTATTGTATAAATGTTCAAATAAAGTTTTTGTGTAAAATAAAGGATAAAGGTTACAAATGAAAGCTGAGAAAAGCAAAATTCTATATTTGGAAGTATTACGAATTTTATCAATATTTTTTGTCATTTTCAATCATACCGGCGCAAATGGATTTTTCCTTTTCTCTGCATATAAGAGTACAGAGATACAATATTGGGTATATTTGTTTGTATCTATATTTTGTAAGTTTTCAGTTCCAATGTTTCTTGCAATATCGGGAGCTCTGATGTTGGGAAGAGAAAATGAATCCATACATAGAATTTGGACGAAAAAATCCCTAAAATGTTCATCACATTAGTGGTGTTTTCTTTAGGATATTATGTTTTTGATTGTTATACCAATACAGGAATAGTGTTTTCATGGAAGGAATTTGCTATTAAATTGTACTCGTACAATTTAAAATATCATTTATGGTATTTATACTTATATATTGCATATCTTATACTTCTGCCATTTTTGAATGCGATGGTAAAGAATCTGAGTGATAAAGGTTTTAAATATCTGATTGTACTTGCTGTTTGTTTTAATGGCATTATTCCAACTTTGGATTATAGACTGAGTCAGGGAAATGTGGCGATGAATGGAAATCTGAAGACTCTTTGGGTATTAACCTCAATCGTATTGTATCCTTGCATAGGATATTATTTGCATCATAAGGATGAAGGAAAAATAAAAACATGGGTATTTCTGCTTGCCTGGGGATGCAATATTATAGGTACGGGATTATCATGTTATTTAACATACTACAAAAGTATCGTTACTGGCGTGTTGAGTGAAAGTGAATCGCAGGGATTTCATATGACATATGTAGTCATAAACTGTATTACGCTTTTTATAACTGTTAAATACGTTGTGAATCATGTCAAAATTCCAGCTCTCATAGAGAAAATCATTCTTTCACTGGGAAGTTGCACATTTGGCATTTATTTATGGCACGCATGGTTTAAATCATTACCGATATACGATAGAATTTTGGATAAGTTGCATCATACGGGATTAAACTATATGCTATCTATTTGGATTGTATGCTTGATGTTGATGCTAGTATCTTATTTGACAACACTGATTATGTCCAAGATTCCCGTAGTGAGAAAACTGGTGGGATTTAAGTAAAAGCTTTAATTGTTAAGAGAACTGTTATACAATTTACCAATGATGTAAGGTAATAGTACATTTAGGGTTAAGTACAGGGCTGTCGCACTAACTGGATTAGTGTGACAGCCCTGTACTGGTTATGTGTTATATGATTTGAAATGATAAATGAAATGTGTTGTAAATAGACATAAAATGTTATAATATAGAAAATAAAAATACATGAATTAAATTACATAAAAATGAAAGAAATATTATTGGGTAAATTGGTATCATGTATAAATAGGGTACATAAATGGCTCAAATAAAGGCTTTTTTGTGCAAAATAAATAAGAAAGTATAGAGAGGCAAGATATGGCAAAAAAGATTATGTATGCAAAGTCAAATGTTGAAGGGGATAAGAAAAAGAACATATATTGTGGAGATTTAGACAAAAATGATTATGAAACAAAATATAAAGGGCGCTTGACTTGTATAAAGGGATGCCCGGCTAGAATCAAATTTACGGAAAGAAAAAATAACATTAAATTCTTTAGCACATGGAACAAAGAGGGACAGTTACATAAAGAAGGTTGCCCATATCATGTTGATTATAAGGGAAAAGTGGGAAGAAAAAAGCTGAGTGCTTATTATGAGAGTATAGAACTAAGTGATGAAACTATTTTGCGACGATTACAAAGAAAAATGGAGGGATTACGCAGACGATATTCTGACGAAGATATAATTGATCCACCAAATGGTAGTATGGGGGTTAATGTAATTGGCGAGGATGAAGCTGTAGTATTTGAAGGTGACGAAAACGGCAATAAGAGTGAATATATGCCAAGAATTTATTACGAGGATGCGGAATATATAAGTATTGATGATATTGGATGTAGAAAATCAGTTTATGGATTTATCAGTAATGTTCAGTTAGAAGAGGATAAAAATAAAAGGAAATTTGCATATTTTAACTTGGAAACAAAGCATAGTAGCGTAAGCATTGCTTTCCCAGAGGCGTTCTATTCAAATGAACTGTCAGCAGGAATGGATGAATTTGAAATATATATATCAAAGGTAAAAGACTTAGTAGAAAAATATCCTAATAAAATTATGGTTATTGCGTATGGAGACATAATAAAAAAGAAGAGAGATAAAAAAGGAGTAAATGTTTTGGTTATTTCGCCCAATCGAGTGTTGGTAAATAATAAAACATATAAGCAAATTGTGTATGGAGAAGTCTAACTAATGACTGCTCAATAGCAAAATATACATTTGGAATAATGGTGAGATGTCAGAAAATCTTTCATCTACTGAAAAATTATTTCAAAAGTATTTATCAAAACCGTATAACCCAAGGCTTGCTAGTATATTCATTAAAAGTGGAATGATTGAAGCATGAGGACGTGTTTTTGAAAAATACGAAAAGCTTGTGAAAAGCATGGTGGATCGTTGCCGAAATATGAGATTAATGAAGACGGAATAATGGTTTTATGTGAATCTTGTGATTCATATTTAGTTTATTATATGATCAGCCAAAACTTAACCAAATGGTCAAGGTGTGGTTAGGGTGTTGTTTGAGGCCTGTTGCGAACCTAAAACAATGCAGGAAACGATGGAGTATGTAGACGAAAAGAACAGAACATCATTTAAAAGGGAATATTTGAAGGGTTTAGTAGAGAATGGAAGGTTAAAAATGGTCATTCCGAATAAACCTACGATCGGTAAAAAATATTTTTCGTAGATTAATCATAAGATAGGAGATTGGAGTACGTGAAGGAAAAGAAAGACATTCCGTGGGAGCTAATTATTTCAACTGCATTTTCTGGATTTGGCATTACTGTTTTGTCATGGCTCAAGGATGTGCTTATAGAGTCTTTTACAATTGTTTTTTTACAGAAGTATGGAAATATTGTAGTTGGATTAATATCTTTTATTGTATTGATAATAGTTATTTGGATTAACTATTTAAGAATGAAAAGAAAGTTTAAAAATTGAACGGAAGATTTAGAAAATAATTTTAATAGCAGTTTGGATGAAATTGAAGCTGAAAGAGAATATGTAGAAAAGACTTTGGCAATAGCGCAGTATGCTAATAGAAAATATGAAGAACTAGATGAGTATTATAAAAAAATTGCATCATACATATCTGTAAAAAGTAAAATTTCAGACAGTTTTATTATGCAATATATGGATAAGATAAAAAATATTGTTATCGATAATACGAGTACGAAAGATAGCGAAAACATAAATGTCTCTTTATTTCAATCTAAGAAAGAACAAAGGGAAATATATACGATAAGGCTTTCAAATTATCATACAGTTGCTAAAATGAAAGAATTAGAATATAAAAAGAAATCATTTGTTGGTAATGTTTTTAAGGAAAAGAAAGTATTATATATTCCCAATATAGATGAAAGAAAACCAGGAGATATTTTTACAGAAAAACAAGGTAGATCATATAATACAATTCTGGGTGTCCCTTATATTGTAGATGATGTGTGTATTGCAGTTATTGTGATTACAATGAAGGAAGCTGGTTCTCTAGATTATTTATATTCGGAGTGCCTAAATATTCTACAAAGATACGTTCAAATTGTTGGCTTATCTATCTTAATTCAAAATGATAAGGAGGAAGAATAAATAGTATGCACGAAATAACAATAAATAGTAGATTTGCAAATGAAGAGACTGTTGGAAATGCTATTGCATTTGACAAAGGGGATAAAAAAATATTTAAAGAAATATATCAAAAGTGGATCGACTTAAATTCACAAATTGCATTGTTAAAGGGGAGAAAAATAATGTTTCCCATTGATTTGGTTGAAAGTATAATAGCATTGAAATGTAATATGTGGAAAGTAACTAATAGTATGTCGAGGAGATATGATTTGTGGGATCCAAATAATAAAGAAGGGAAAAATAGAATACTTGTTCAAGCAACTACCAATGCAGTGTTTCAGATGGTTTTGGCAGATTCATATATGAAAGAAATTGACAGAGTATTTTTTGTAAAATTGTTTATCTTAGATGAAACGACTTTACATTATGAAATTTATGATTTTGATATAGAGATGATATATGAGAATATAGAAAAAAGACCATATACACGAAGGGTTATTATCAAATATGATGATATAAAAAATATTCCGTACAATAATATAATTGTCGGGGAGTTATAATCATTTACTGCTCGTGCTATTTCGGCACCAAGAACTTTTGCAGATCGAATCTGGTCTTATGGAGCGAACAGGAAAAAGTACAAATAATTTTTCTGTGACATTGCCATCTTTGGAAGCTAATATGGCTAAACAGTTGGGGATTCCTATAAATGTGCACTTTGCAAATTAAACTGCACATGATGGTACGTTCCACGGTATGTTATCCATTGGGATTTATGAATTTTTCTGCTACAACTGCCTACGCAGTTTGGCGATAAGTGCAGCATTTTCGGCAAGTTGGGCATCTTTTTCTTGACGGTGTGAATTTTTTTCTGTAAATTCAGCTCTTCTATGATAATTAATGCAGCTTGATAGCGGTTTCTGCTATTGAGCCGTTGTTTATTTAATGGCAAAAATAGGCTGGTATGTCAAGAACGCCCAGAGAATCTGATCTAACCCCAAATGTAGATTGGAAACTACTTGATGATAAACAAAATACATTGTCAATTATTGAAAAATAGTATAAAATTATAAACGGAAGCGTTGTTTTGGAATTTGCATAGAGATAGGGAAGATAGCGTATAAAAAGGAAATGTTTTAATTGATGGCAATGTTACATATGATAAGAGCAGTAAAAAAGGAGAACAGAAATGATAAAAATGACAGAAGAAGAATTAATACAGAGCATTCCTAGATTTGAATGTTCAGATGGAAGCCCATTGGAGTTAGAGGATGAATTTTTAAAAAGGAAATTATATAATGCATTATTCAATATAGATATTATCTGTTTGGCTCGTGGAGAAGGAAGAAGTAGGATCTTAAATGATATTGTATTTCATCCAGAAATACTGTTTGATTGGGGTGAAAAATCATTACACGCATTCCTCGAAAAGAAAGATGATAGAATACGGAATTTTTGTGATCCAGGAACAGTAGATAAAGATATAATGATTTATTATATAACAAAGTATGGGGAAAAATTGAAGGACTTCTATAAACAATATAGATACCTAGAACGTCAAGAAGAAGAGGTACCCCCTTTTGTAGAACAGTTAATAAGTAGCATTTATATGGAAAATGACAATACAAAATTGTTATGTATAAAGGATTGGTTATTATATGCACTTCACACAATGCATGAAAAAGACTTCAGTAAAATTACACCATGTATATCATGTAGCTATGGAGATAGACGATTTGATGTTGCATATAAATTTGGAAAAGGATATTGCAATAATTATTTTGTGGTAATGGATAGTTGGGTTAAATGTAGAGAAGAAGGAATATCGTATAAAAGAACCGATTATGTGAATGAGATATTGAAAGAATATGGATTGACCTGGTTTCCTAATCGACATAACGAAATAATGCTGAAGTATGGTATTTTTCCACAACAATTGGTTGGTTATTATTTCTGGGATAGAGAGACTTTAAAAAAATATGTGATTAATAAGCATTATGTAGATGCATGGAAGGAAAATTCAGACTTTGAAATAGGTGAACCAATATATTTTGAACAGATGATTGATTTCGAAAAATTAGGACCATATAATACGATATACGAATATAGTGGAAGATCTTTTTCTGTTGCAGGTAGACGTAATTAACATATCATGATAGTAAGGTATTCAAGATGAAGGACTTGTTATGTATCGAAATGCCTGATGCATGCAAGTGAGTACTAAGGAATAAAATGCTGAAGGACAATTAAAATGTGATTGAAAAGGCTATGCAACAATGCTACAGTTGTTGCGCAGCATATTTTTTATCATGTCTATCGGGTGGAAGCAATCTGAAATCAACTTTAAATCAGCTCTGAATTTAATTTTTGATGATCTCTGCAATCTGGAACATATCTTATTTCAAGAAATTCTGGCTTTATTTTACAAAACATTATAAAGGATGCGTTCAGACAATAGGATAGTTATGATTGTGTGCTCCTGCAAGCGCATGGTTGGGCGCTTGTAATGATACAGAGTTCAGGAATGTATCTGCGAAGACGTAATTTGGAAACTATGGTGGAAGATTAAAAAGTTTGATATGAGGACGAAAGCATGCAGAATAACATTACGAAAAGAAAGTATATAAAGATGATGCTGGAGGATCTGGCACAGTTGAATGGAAGCGAGTTTGACAGATATAGGGTGTCAGGTACCATTAAAAACACATAAATACCTTTTGAATACTCTTTCACTTTGCATTTCCTCCTGATTTCTGAATTTTTGCAATAAAAAAAGGAACTGATTTTACTCAATTCCTTCGTGTTTCCTTAATCTGTATAATTCAATTTTCTATTTTCGGCGAAACCGCTATCTCTAATCTCCTGGTTATACGCCTGATATCACCCAGTTAGTGGCAAGCCACCACTAAGTGCAATGGTTGCACTCTTGACCTACTAAGAGGCTTCTTCTTTATCCATGATAATATTACTACAGCCGCAATGAAAATAATAGTGGCTGGATATTGGTTTTTTACTGGTTTTATACGTAAATTTATTAGTTTTTTCGTAAGCGTCAAATCACTCGCCTTAACTAAGGCCTGACTTTGTGTCATACTATAAAAAATCTAAAAACTCTTTGTAGTTTTTATAGGAGGCTAAATTTTATGGACAAGTGCACACATGAGGTTCGCAAACAACGCTGGAAAAACATCATAGGTCAATGTCTGCAAAGACCGGAAGGCATGACTGCCAAGCAGTGGCTGGATGAAAACAACATTTGTGAACAGACTTACTATCACTGGCTCAAAAGAATCCGTCAGGAAACATATGAGCTTGCAACTGCTTCAGCTAATACAGCATGCGTAAAAACAGTGCCCGGAGAAGTTGCATTTGCGGAAGTTCCGCTACCGGCCATGGAACCTGCTACGCCAAGTGCAAATGGATTTCGGCCGGATATCACCATACAGACCGGCTCCATTCTCATTGGTGTTTCAAACACCGCATCCGATGCGCTGCTCGGTAAGCTGTTTGAGGTAATCGGTCATGCTCTCTGAAGCAGCCGGTGTTTCGAAGATTATCATTGCCTGTGGCAGAACAGATCTTCGAAAGGGAATCGATGGCCTCGCACAACTAATCGGAACGAAGTACGACATGAATCCGTTTGAGAAAAATGTACTCTTTCTTTTCTGTGGCGGACGCGGTGACCGAATCAAAGGACTCCTGTGGGAGGGCAATGGTTTTTTGCTTTTATACAAGAGACTGGAAGACGGCTCCTTCTCGTGGCCACGTACTCCGGAGGAAGCAATGCAGCTTACCCGTGAGCAGTACAAAATGCTTATGATGGGACTGAATCCCGTCCGGTCTAAAATAAGAGAGGTCGATCCTCAAAAGGTATTTTAATTTTGTGCAAAACAGAGATTTTTTTGCCGGCATTCTTCCTATGAATATTTCGCTTGTGCGCTCTGCCAGAACCGGTAACAGGGCACCTTACAGCAATATACGAGCGATATAGATAAATTTTTGAACCTTGAAAACTCTATATTTCCTTGCCGCACATGCGTCATATACAGTGCCTCATCCATAGGCAGAATGACGAAAACGAACACCCCTCTGATTGGCTTATTTTCGACCTTTGCTGTATAATAGTAATCAGTAAAGGAGTTTTCAGATGAGTAGGAAACATACGCTGGATGAACTGAATAACTTAAGCCACGAGGAACTCATTACCATGGTACTCACGATGCAGGGACAGCTTGATACGCTCAGTGACAACATTGAGAAGCTGATTGAACAGGTGCGCCTTGCAAACAGTTACCGTTTTGGTAAGCACTCCGAAAAGCTGAGTGTTATCGAAGGACAGATGTCATTTTTTGATGAAGCGGATGCCATGTATGACAGTTCTGCAGTCGAACCGGAGGCTGACGAGGTCATCTGTGTAAGAAAGAAGAAAACCAAAGGTCAGAGGGAGCTCGATCTGAAAGAATTCCCGGTTGATGTCATACCTGCCCACAGTGTTTCCGAAGAAGAGCTTGATGCATTCTTTGGAAAAGGGAACTGGAGAAAAATGCCGGATGAAACCTACAAACGCCTTCGGCACGAACCGGTGTAAACATTTCAAAACAGACGATGTCGAACTGGATCGTGAAATGTGCGGATAAGTATTTTGCTCCTTTTGTAGAATGTATGAAACAGGAACTGTTAAAGCTACCTGTTACCCAGTCAGACGAAACCCCGACCCAGGTCATTGAAGACAGCGACCATCCCAACACGAAGTGTTACATGTGGGTGCACCGCTCCGGTGAGCTGTACACACAACGTCCGATTGTAATCTACGAATACCAGAAAGAACGTGATCATCACATCCCTCTGGAATTCTACAAAGACTACAAGGGCGTCCTTGTTACGGACGGGCTCAGTCAGTATCATCTGGTTGATAAGAAGCTGCCGGATGTTACAAATGCGAATTGCTGGGCACATGCAAGACGCGATTATGCCGATGCAATCAAGGCAGCTGATAAGAGTAATCCGGCTGCACTGAAGAATTCTATTGCACATCAAGCTCTGGAGCGGATCGCAAAGTTCTATGAAGAAGATGGTAAATTAAAAGATTTACCACCTCAGGAACGTCTTCAAAAGCGACAGTTGATTATCAAACCGCTTGTTGAGGACTATTTTGCGTGGGTAAAAGAAATACTCTCCGATACAACGGTACTTCCAAAGGGCAAAACAGCCGATGGGCTGAAATACAGTCTGAATCAGGAAAAATACCTAAAAGTATTTCTTGATAATCTGGATGTTCCGATTGATAATTCGGCTTCAGAAAGAGCTATCCGTACATTCTGCCTGGGCAAGAAGAACTGGATGTTCCATAACACAGCAAATGGTGCTAACTCCAGTGCATTGGTTTATAGTATTTCGGAAACCGCAAAGCTGAATAATCTCCGTCCGTATTATTATTTCAGATATATACTCACAGAGTTGCCAAAACACTGTGACGAAAAAGGAAATATAGATCCTGCAGAGCTGGATTACTTAATGCCATGGTCAGAAAGTCTTCCGGAAGAATGCAGAAAACCACGCCGCTCATAAACCAGCGGCGTATATTTTAGCGTCAGGCGCATGGTTTGACGTTTACAAAATTTGCACATGAGAACAGTATTAATCA